>ENA-OBLH01000006-OBLH01000006.1-metagenomes-genome-assembly--contig:-NODE-6-length-183225-cov-22.0435_pt1 | contig 183225 bp, 184 predicted proteins | sample MGYA00153382_OBLH01 | MGnify analysis MGYA00153382
ACGAAGCCAACCTGGCCCGTGTGCGTGAGCAAGTGGCTGCGCTGACCGCACGCTTTCCTGTTTATGCAGCGTAAGCAGCAAGGCGATAAATAGCGTTGCTGGTGAGCCGGACGGATTAAATAAAGACAAAAGCCACCGCTTGATGGGCGCAGGGCCTTTGCCTTGATTGTTTTTCAGGCGGCTCTTGTCTTATTGGTAGTGTTTTTCCAGCGCATCCCAGTTTTCTTTGCGCACCAGATGCTGGCGCGCTTGGAACGTAGCCACCAGGCCGCTGTTTTCATGCAATGCATGCGTGGCCTGCAAGTGCTGCAATGCATTTTGAATGCCAACCACAGCGCCTTGCAGTGCGGCGTTGGCGTACAGCACGATGCCGTAACCCATGTCAGCCAGCTCGGTGGTGCTGGTGATGGGGGTTTTGCCGCCAATCACCATGTTCATCAGCTGCGGGGAGTGCAAACGTTGCGGCAGAGCGCGTATGTGTGCGCTGTCAGTTACAGCTTCCACAAACAAGATGTCAGCCCCGGCATCGGCGTAAGCCTGGGCGCGCTCCACTGCGGCTTCAAAACCATGAATGGCGGCTGCATCGGTGCGGGCCATGATCAGTGTTTCTGGGTTACGGCGTGCATCGCAGGCGGCTTTGATCTTGCCAATCATCTCGCTGGTCTCAATCACTTCCTTGCCGCTGAAGTGCCCGCAACGCTTGGGGTTGACCTGGTCTTCCAGCTGAATGCAGTCGGCTCCCGCGCGTTCCAGTGTGCGTACCGTGTGGTAGGTGTTGAGTGCGTTGCCAAAACCAGTATCGGCATCCACGATCAGTGGCAGCTCCACTGCATCACGTATGCGGGCTGTGTGATCGGCAATATCGGTCAGGCCCATGAAGCCTTGGTCCGGCAAGCCGAACCACATGTTGGTGACACCGGCACCAGTCACGTACAGGGCTTCAAAACCCATGTCGGCTACCAGCCGGGCACTGAGGGCGTTGAAAACGCCGGGAACGATAGCGCCACGGCGTGCTTGGACGAGGGTTTTAAGGGCTTGCTGTGTGCTTTTCATGGCGGTTTTTCTCAAATATCTAGACGCCGGCTTGTGCCAGCTGCAGCCTGCTTTGCGCAATGCGCAGCATGCTGCTGGCCAGGCTGTCGGTGTCGGGCTGTGCCGCTGTGCTGTTGATGAAGGCGTGCAGCAACTGGGCCAGAGCCTGTGCTTCGGCAATTTGTGCTGTAGACAGGGTGGCAATGCGCATGCCGCGCCGGGGCAGGGCTTGCAGCAAGCCTTCCTGAGCGAGCAGCTTCATGGCCTCTCGCACGGGGGTGCGGCTGACGCCATAACCCATGGCAATCTCCCCTTCGTTCAAGTCAGCGCCAGGCAGCCACTCACGGTGCAAGATGCGTGTGCGCAGTTTGTCGGCAATCGCAGTGCTCAGGGAGCAGGGTTGTAAGGGCAGGCGTTGCATGGGAAGAAAAGATCGCTGGATGGTTTTTAAAATAAGAGCTGCTAGCGCTTGTTGCGTAAGCTCTAAAGTCATATTCCTTAGGTAATTGATTAGGCGCGCTGGGTAATCGGTACAAAGACCTGATCGTCGGGGCCGATGTAGTTGGCGCTGGGGCGAATGATCTTGTTATCCACGCGCTGCTCAATGATGTGCGCGGCCCACCCACTGGTGCGTGCAATCACAAACAGCGGGGTGAACATGGCTGTGGGTACGCCCATCATGTGGTAGCTCACCGCGCTGAACCAGTCCAGATTGGGGAACATGTTTTTGACCTCCCACATCACCGACTCCAGCCGCTCGGCAATGTCGTACATCTTGGTGGAGCCAGCTTCTTGGGACAGTTGCTGGGCCACGCCTTTGATGACCACGTTGCGCGGGTCGCTGATGGTGTAGACGGGGTGGCCAAAGCCAATCACAACCTCTTTGGTTTGCACGCGCTGGCGGATGTCGGCTTCAGCCTCATCGGGGCTGTCGTAGCGTTTCTGGATTTCAAACGCTACTTCATTGGCTCCGCCGTGCTTGGGACCACGCAGCGCACCAATCGCCCCGGTCATGGCCGAGTACATGTCGCTGCCCGTACCGGCCACCACGCGGGCGGTGAAGGTGGAGGCATTGAATTCGTGCTCGGCATACAGGTTCAGCGATGTGTGCATGGCACGCTCCCAACTGGCACTGGGTTTTTTGCCGTGCAGCAGGTGCAGGAAATGTCCGCCGATGGAGTCGTCATCGGTTTGCACCTCAATGCGGCGGCCCGAGTTGCTGAAGTGGTACCAGTACAGCAGCATGCTGCCCAGCGAGGCCATCAGCCTGTCGGCAATATCACGCGCACCGGGCAGGTTGTGGTCGTCTTTTTCTGGCAAGGCGCAGCCCAGCGTGGAGACCCCGGTGCGCATCACATCCATGGGGTGGCTGGCAGCAGGCAGTTGCTCCAGTGCAGCCTTGACGCTGCCCGGCAGGCCGCGCAAGGCCTTGAGCTTGGCTTTATACGCTTTGAGTTCGGCGCTGCTGGGCAGCTTGCCGTGTACCAGCAGGTGGGCAATTTCCTCAAACTCACAGACCTGGGCAATGTCCAGAATGTCGTAACCGCGGTAGTGCAAGTCGTTGCCACTTTTGCCGACGGTACACAGCGCGGTATTGCCTGCAGTTACGCCCGATAGGGCCACTGATTTCTTGGGCTTGAATGCCGAAACGGCGGGTGCAACGTTGTCTGCAGATGTCGTGGTGGTCATGGTGCGGTCTCCTTGTGGCGAAAAATGGGCAAAGCAGCGGCTTGGCCCATCGCAATGGGCGTGAAAAATGAGAGGAAAGGTCAGGTTTGCGTCAAGCGCCGCTTCAAGCGCTCTCAGCGGTGGTGGTGGCGTCGGGTGGATGAGAGGGCAGCAGGCAATCTGCGGGCACGCGCACCCAGCCTTCCATGAGAATGCGGGCGCTGCGGCTCATCAGGGCTTTGGTCACTTGCCATTGCCCATTAACACTCTGCGCTTGTGCTCCCACACGCAGCGTGCCTGATGGGTGGCCAAAGCGCACGGCGTTACGCTCGCCCCCGCCCGCGGCCAGATTGACCAGCGTGCCGGGCACGGCAGCTGCAGTGCCAATGGCCACGGCGGCGGTGCCCATCATGGCGTGGTGCAGCTTGCCCATGGACAGGGCGCGCACCAGCAAGTCTGTGTCTTGCGCTGCAATCTGTTTGCCGCTGGATGCGGTGTAGCTGGCGGCGGGAGCCACAAAGGCCACTTTGGGTGTGTGCTGGCGCTGCGCGGCCTCGGCCACGTCACCAATCAGCCCCATCTTGACGGCACCGTGGGCGCGAATTTTCTCAAAGCGTGCCAGCGCTGGGGCATCGCCGTTAATGGCGTCTTGCAGCTCGGTGCCGGTGTAGCCCAGATCGGCTGCGTTCAAAAAGATGGTGGGAATGCCTGCGTTGATCAGGGTGGCCGCAAAGCTGCCAACGCCGGGCACATCCAGCGTATCTACCAGCTGGCCCGTGGGGAACATGGCACCACCTTGAGCACCTTCGTGGGTGCCTTCATCGGCAGGGTCTATAAATTCCAGCGCCACTTCGGCGGCGGCAAAGGTCACACCATCGAGCTCGAAGTCACCTGTTTCTTGCACTTGTCCATGGGTAATCGGTACATGGGCAATGATGGTTTTACCAATATTGGCTTGCCAGATGCGCAGGGTGGCAATGCCATTGGCAGGGATGCGGGCGGCATCCACCAGATGCATGTGGATGGCTGCGGGGCCTACGGCGGCTGACAGGTTGCCGCAGTTGCCGCTCCAGTCCACAAAGTGCTGATCGATGGAGACCTGGCCGAACAGATAGTCCACATCGTGATCCGGGCGTGTGCTGCGGCTGAGGATGACAGCCTTGCTGGTGCTGGATGAGGCATTGCCCATGCCATCGATCTGTTTGCCATAGGGGTCGGGGCTGCCCAGCACACGCAGCAGCAGCGCATCGCGCGCAGGGCCGGGCTGCTGTGCGGCGGTGGGCAGGTCGTCCTGGCGAAAGAACACACCTTTGCTGGTGCCGCCGCGCAGATAGGTGGCGGCAATCTTGATCTGGGGGGCATGGCTCATTGCACTGACTCCTTGTTTTTTATAGCTGTATGCGTATATGCAGCAGTCGCTATAGCTTGATCTGGCTGATTTTCTGTTTCCTGGTTCTGCGCCAGAAAATCTTGGGCAAAGCGCTGTAGTACGCCTCCGGCCTCGTAGATGCTGACTTCTTCTGCCGTATCCAGGCGGCACAGCACGGGCACCTGGGTGCACGCACCGGTGCTGTGGGCAATGCTCAGCAGCAGCGTGGCGCGGGGTTGGCGTTCGCCCAGTACATCGTAGGTTTCGGTGCCGTCCAGCCCCAGCGTTAGGCGGGTGGTGCCGGGCAAGAACTCCAGGGGCAACACGCCCATGCCAATAAGGTTGGTGCGGTGAATACGCTCAAAGCCTTCTGCCACGATGGCTTCCACCCCCGCCAGACGCACGCCTTTGGCGGCCCAGTCGCGTGAGCTGCCCTGGCCGTAGTCGGCACCCGCCACGATGATCAGTGGTTGCTTGCGGCCCATGTAGGTTTCAATGGCCTCCCACATGCGCATCACTTGACCTTCAGGCTCGACACGTGTCAGTGAGCCTTGGACCACCTGGCCATTTACCACCGCCATTTCGTTGACCAGTTGGGGGTTGGCAAAGGTGGCGCGCTGGGCGGTCAGGTGGTCGCCCCGGTGTGTGGCGTAGGAGTTGAAGTCTTCCTGCGGCACGCCCATGTGGGCCAGATACTCGCCCGCCGCAGAATCGGCAAGGATGGCGTTGGAGGGCGAGAGGTGGTCGGTGGTGATGTTGTCTGGCAGCAGGGCCAAGGGGCGCATGCTGCGCAGGGTGCGCTCACGGGCCAGCGCGCCGTCCCAGTACGGGGGGCGGCGAATATAGGTCGACGTGGCGCGCCAGTCATACAAAGGGCTGGCAGCTTGCTGTACCTCGTGGTGCGCAAACATGGGGATATAGACCTTGCGAAACTGTTCAGGCCTGACGCAGGCGGCCACGATGGCATCGATTTCTGCATCACTGGGCCACAGGTCTTTGAGGGTAATAGGCTGACCTGCCGCATCGTGGCCCAGCGTGTCGTGCTCAATATCAAAACGCACCGTGCCAGCAATGGCGTAGGCCACCACCAAGGGCGGTGAGGCCAGAAATGCTTGCTTGGCATAGGGGTGAATGCGCCCGTCAAAGTTGCGGTTGCCAGATAGCACGGCGGTGGTGTACAGGTCACGCTCAACAATTTCCTGCTGAATCTGCGGCTCCAGCGCGCCGCTCATGCCGTTGCAGGTGGTGCAGGCATACGCCACGATGCCAAAGCCAAGTTGCTCCAGCTCGGTCAGCAGTCCCGCTTCTTGCAGATACAGCTTGGCTACCTTGGAGCCGGGAGCGAACGAGGTTTTGACCCAGGACTTGCGCTCCAAACCCATTGCATTGGCTTTTTTGGCCAGCAGGGCGGCGGCGACCACGTTACGGGGGTTGCTGGTGTTGGTGCAACTGGTAATGGCGGCAATGATGACAGCCCCATCGGGCATCTGGCCGCTGGCCTCTTGCTGCAGTGCTGACTGCAACTTGGCTGCGTCGGCAATGCCGCGCTCTGCCAGTGCCTGCGTGGGCAGGCGGCGGTGCGGGTTGCTGGGGCCTGCCATGTTGCGCACCACGCTGCCCAGGTCAAAGCGCAGCACGCGTTCGTACTGTGCGGTTTGCAGGGCGCTGGCCCACAGCCCTGTGGTTTTGGCGTAGTGCTCTACCAGCTGGACTTGCTCTGGCTCTCGGCCAGTCAGCGTCAGGTAGTCAATGGTTTGCTGGTCGATATAGAACATGGCTGCAGTGGCACCATATTCCGGGCACATGTTGGAGATAGTGGCGCGGTCACCAATCGTCAGACTGTCGGCACCTTCACCAAAAAATTCCACATACGCACCCACCACCCGTTCTTTGCGCAGGAACTCGGTAATGGCCAACACCAAGTCGGTGGCGGTAATGCCTGCCTGACGCTGCCCGGTCAACTGCACGCCCACAATGTCTGGCAGGCGCATCATGCTGGCGCGCCCCAGCATCACGGTTTCAGCTTCCAGTCCGCCCACACCAATGGCAATCACCCCCAAGGCATCAACGTGCGGGGTGTGGCTGTCGGTGCCTACGCAGGTGTCAGGAAAGGCAATCCCATCTTGCACCTGCACCACGGGGCTCATTTTCTCCAGATTGATCTGGTGCATGATGCCGTTGCCTGCAGGAATCACGTCCACATTGCGAAACGCTGACTTGCACCAGTCGATGAAGTCAAAGCGATCGGCATTGCGCCTGTCTTCCACTGCGCGGTTCTTGGCAAAAGCATCAGGGTCAAATCCTGCATATTCCACAGCCAGCGAATGGTCCACGATCAACTGCGTGGGCACCACGGGGTTGACCTGCGATGGGTCGCCGCCTTGCTCGGCAATCGCATCACGCAAACCCGCCAGATCGACCAGCGCGGTCTGCCCCAGGATGTCATGGCACACCACCCGTGCTGGGTACCAGGGAAAGTCCAGATCACGCTTGCGTTCAATAAGCTGCTTCAAGGCATCGGTCAGCAACTCAGGCGCGCAGCGGCGCACCAGATTTTCAGCCAGCACCCGGCTGGTGTAGGGCAAACCGTCATAGGCGTCGGCCTGTAACGCATTCACGGCAGAGCGTGCGTCGTAGTAACGCAAAGTGGTGCCTGGCAGGTTTTTGCAAAAAACAGTCATGGGGTGCTTGTCTCTCATCGGTGCTCTTGATAGATTCGCAATTTACGCAAATGTGCAGCCTGACAGAAGCACTGAATTTGCGAAACATAGCGAATGGCAAAGTGTTGGTTTGCAAATTTTGCAAATTTCACAGAGCGGGAGACGAGCAGCATGGCAAAAATTTTTATGGGCGTACGCCTGCGTTCCCTGCGGCAAGAACGTGGCATGACGCAGGTGGCACTGGCGCAGGCTTTGGGTCTGTCGCCCAGTTATCTCAATCAGCTGGAACAAGACCAGCGGCCTTTCACCGTGCCTGTGCTGCTCAAAGTGCACAAGGCGCTGGGGATAGACATTCAGCAGTTCTCGGAGGATGAAGAGGCTCGGCGTGTGGCGCAGCTGCGCGATGCGGTGGCGGCGTTGCCAGAGTTGCCGTCGGTGCCCGATGCAGAGTTGCGTGAGATGGCGCACAAGCTGCCGCAGTTGTCAGAAGTTCTGCTGGCGCTGCACCGTCGCCACCACGAAGACCAGCAGCGGCTGGAGTCCTTGGTGGACCGGTTGAGTGACCGCAACGATCTGTCAGAGCGCAACTGGCACACCGCGCCATTGCGGCAAATGCCATTTGAAGCCGTGCGCGACTTCTTTTTTGCGCACCGCAATTACTTTGATGCCTTGGATCGCGCTGCCGAGGCCCTGGCGCAGCAAGCCAGCCAAAGCGGCAGGGCGTTGAAAGACTGGCTGATGGAGCATTTGCGGCAGCAGCATGGCGTGCAGGTCACGGAGGAAGCCACCGGCACTCCCCATGACCAGGGTGCACACCGGCAATTTGATCCTGCCAGCCGGCGTTTGCGCTTGCTGGGCAGCTTGAACACTGGACAACAGGCGTTTCAGCTGGCCACGCAGCTGGCATTGCTAGAGCTAGCGCCACTGATTCAACAGGCACTGGCCAGCCATGCTTGGCAAGATGGAGCCACCCAGCAACTGGCGCGCATTGGTCTTGCCAACTATGTGGCAGGGGCCACGGTGCTGCCTTACGGCATTTTTTTGCAGGCAGCCGAGCGCTTGCATTACGACATTGATGTGCTGGCCACGCAGTTCGGTGTGGGGTTTGAGACGGTCTGCCACAGGCTGTCCACGCTGCAGCGCGAGGATGCCCCCGGCATTCCTTTTTTCTTTATCCGTGTGGACCGCGCAGGCAACATCAGCAAGCGGCAGTCGGCCACCCACTTTCACTTTTCTAAAACGGGTGGTACTTGCCCGTTATGGAATATTTATGAGGCGTTTGCACAGCCCGGGCGCATCTTGCCGCAGCTGGCCAGCATGCCTGATGGCCGTGTGTATCTGTGGGTGGCAAGGTGCATCACCCATGAAGGGCGGGGCTGGGGAGAGCCGGGCAAAACATTCTCGATTGGACTGGGGTGTGACGTGCAGCATGCGCACAAGCTGGTGTATTCCAAAGGCCTGGATTTGCGCGGCTTGGCGGTGGCCACGCCCATTGGCATGGGCTGCAAAGTGTGTGAGCGCAGTGCTTGTCCGCAACGTGCATTTCCGTTTGTGGGCAAACCATTGCAGGTCAATGAGAACCTGAGTGGCTTTGTGCCTTACGCATAACAGCCAAAGTGGCTCGGCAGGGCTGTTGAATGAGACCCCCGTGGCAATCAGCGCTTGAAGAAAATTTGCAAATACTCGCTGTGTGGGCTGGCGGGCGTGTTGCCCGCAGTGATTGGGGCATATAAAAACAATTTAGGATGACAGCCATGCTCGCTCAGCATATGTCTTTGCATGTGTTTGAGGGCGCGAAAAATCAAAACAGGGAGATGACAAGCATGGTGGACAAGGTCGATAGCATCGTCATTGGTGCGGGGGTTGTGGGGTTGGCAGTGGGGCGCGCACTGGCCATGTCGGGCCGCGAGGTGATTGTTCTGGAGGCTGCGGATGCGATTGGCACAGGCACCAGTTCACGCAACAGCGAAGTCATTCACGCAGGCATTTATTACCCCGCAGGTTCTTTGAAGGCGCAGTTGTGCGTCAAAGGCAAAGAGTTGCTGTATGACTATTGCGCGCAAAAGGGGCTGGATTTTCGCCGCTGTGGCAAGTTGATTGTGGCCACCAGCGCAGCACAGGTAGGGCAGCTGGAGCAGATCAAGAAAAAAGCACAAGCCAACGGCGTGCACGACATGCAGATGCTCACCCGTGAACAGGCCAAAGTGCTGGAGCCTGCACTGGAGTGCCACGCTGCGCTGCTGTCGCCCAGCACAGGTATTGTTGATAGCCATGGCTTGATGCTGGCCCTGCAAGGCGACATGGAAAACGCAGGTGGTGCGCTGGCCTTGATGTCGCCGGTCGATTCTGCGCAAGTGCAGGCAGACGGTATTTTGATTCGCACCCCTGATGGCACAGAGCTGCTGGCCAACGAGGTAGTCAACGCCGCAGGTTTGTATGCCCCCAGTGTGGCCTCGCGCATGCAGGGGCTGGATGCGCAGTACGTTCCGCAGGCTTACTTTGCCAAAGGCAATTACTTCACCCTGACGGGGCGCGCCCCATTTTCGCACCTGATCTACCCGGTGCCAGAAGCCGCGGGTCTGGGCGTGCACCTGACGCTGGACATGGGCGGCCAAGCCAAGTTTGGGCCTGATGTGCAGTGGGTCGATGACCCCGAACAACTTGCCGTGGACCCCCAGCGCGGTCTGGGTTTTTACGCAGAGGTGCACAAATACTGGCCCGGGTTGCAACCTGGCACTTTGGCCCCGGGTTATGCAGGCATGCGCCCCAAAATCTCTGGCCCCAAAGAAGAGGCCGCTGACTTTTGCATTCAGGGGCCTGAAGCCCATGGCATTGCAGGTCTGGTCAACTTATTTGGGATTGAGTCACCCGGTTTGACCAGTTGCCTGGCCATTGCGCAGGAAGTTTTGCAGAAATTGCAGCCAAAGACTTGATCTTGCGCGGCATCGACTTACTTGGTAAGCCATGCTGCTTTGGCTAAGATAACAACCAGCATCGCGAATTTGGCAGGTTTTGCTGCCGCGAACTATTTCTTCATCGACAAAAGAAAGGCTTTCATCATGGCATTTTCTGTTTCTGACACCGTTTCTTCCGCACAAGCCGACCTGGAAAAGCTGGTTACCGACGTGCGCGGTTTGCTGGCCAACAAGGATCTGGACGCGATTCCCCAAATCAATGTGCTGCGCCAAAAGCTCGATGACGGTGTGTACCAGGCCCGTGAATCTGCGTTGAACGCAGCGCACGAGGCAGCTCGCCAGGCCAAAGAAGCTGCCTATGTGGCAGACCGTTATGCTCACGATGAGCCATGGCGCGTCGCTGGTGCTGCGTTGGCCGTAGGTGCTCTGGTCGGCTTCTTGCTGGCTCGTCGCTAAACGCCGCTTTACCTCCCTCACTTTCAGCAACGTGCCCCAGCAAAGGAAATCTGCCGTGAATTGGATGTCAGCCCTTGGGTTGGAAAACGTGTCTGCTCGCATGCGGGCCAATCTCAATGAAGGCGCCATGGCGGCAGAGGACCGCATGGAACTCGCCCGTCTGGAATGGAGCGCGCAGAAAAAACGCCTGCAAACCATTTTGGTGCTGGGCATTGTGATGGGTGGACTGACGATTGTTGCCCTGGTGCTGCTGTCGCTGGCTATCTTGATCCACTTCTGGGACTCACCCGAGCGCTCGGTGGTGGCCTGGGTGATTGCTGGCGTCTGGGTGGTGGCTTGGGTGAGTGCGCTGGTGGTGCTGCTGGCAGCGCTGCGCAAATCCAGCCATCCATTTGCATTGACACGTGCTGAACTGGCCCGCGACTGGGCTTTCATCAAGGAGAAGCTGTGAACACTTCTGCAGCCCCTCAATCTGTGCGCAGCTCAGAGACGCCATTGCCAGTGACTGCATTGGCTGCACTGGAGCAAGATGGCCGCTGGCTCACGGCCGGTGATGCCGAGCGTGCGGTGATGAAGCGCATCGCCATGCAGCGTGACCGCTTGGCGGCTGCCAAGCTGGCCAGGCACCAATCGCAGTCCTTGCACGCCTCGCCACAAGTGGTGCCCGCTGACGCGCCGCTGGCCGAGCGTCTGGCCGTGTTTGCCAGATTGCACCCTGTGGCCACAGCGGTGGTTGCGGGATTGGCGTTGATGATTGGTCCGCGCAAATTGCTGCGTTATGGCGGCATGGCGCTGCCGTTGATTGCCAGGTTCAAGCGCTAGTGCGGTGAACAGGTAAAAGCAAAAAGCCCGGTGTGCCGGGCTTTTTTTATAGCTGTTAGCGCAAGCGGGTCAACGCTTTCAAAGTGAAAACACCTTGAAAGTGAGGGGTGGTGAGCGCTGATAGCTCATTTTTTAGCGCATGGCCTTGATGGCCTTGGCTGCAGCGCTGACCAGAGCAGGGCCTTCATAGATCAACCCGCTGTAAATCTGCACCACATCTGCGCCAGCGCGAATTTTGGCTGCTGCGTCTGCACCGCTCATGATGCCGCCTACGCCAATGATGGGGTAGCCAGCGCCCAGTGCTGCGCGCAGTTGTGTGATGACGCGGTTGCTGGCTTCAAAGGCGGGGGCGCCACTGAGGCCACCAGCTTCTTGGGCATGGGGCATGCCTTGAACGGCATCGCGGTTGAGGGTGGTGTTGGTGGCAATCACGCCGTCCATGCCGTGGCGCTGCAAGGTGGAGGCAATGACGTTGACCTGTGCTTCATCCAGATCTGGGGCAATCTTGACAAAGATGGGTACGCGGCGGCCTTGCTGTGTGGCCAGTTGCTCACGGCGCTGCGCAATGGCACCCAGCAGACTGTCCAGCGCCTCGTCGCTTTGCAGGGCGCGCAGGTTTTTGGTGTTGGGCGAGCTGATGTTCACCGTCACGTAGTCTGCGTGCGGGTACACGCCTTCCAGACAGGTCAGGTAGTCGCTGGTGGCGTCTTCAATGGGGGTGGCTGCGTTTTTGCCAATGTTCAAGCCCAGCAGCATGGGCTTGCCCTGTGCCCGCACGGTGGATTGTTTGACGTTGGCGATGAAGGCATCCAGCCCGTCGTTGTTAAAGCCCAGGCGGTTGATCAAGCCCTTGGCAGCAGGAATGCGGAACATGCGGGGCTTGGGGTTGCCCGGCTGGGCCTTGGGGGTGACGGTGCCCACTTCAACAAAACCAAAGCCCATGGCGGCCAGCGCATCAATGCAGCGGGCGTTCTTGTCCAGCCCTGCGGCCATACCCACGCGGTTGGGAAACTTCAGGCCCGCCAATGTGATGGGGTCGTCCACCAACGGTGCAGACCAGGCCAGCTGCAGCGGTGTGCCCTGGCCTTTGGCCAAGGTGTTCATGGTGAAGTCGTGGGCCTTTTCAGGGTCCATACCAAAGAGAAAGGGGCGAACGAGGGCGTAAGGGATAAGCGACATAAGGAATAATTCGAAGGATTAACTGGATTTTCCCCCATGACGACACCTACTGCACCCCTGTCCCAAGATGAACTGAAAACTTTGGTCGGCCAAGCCGCACTGCAATATGTGGTGCCGGGCGAAATTGTGGGCGTGGGCACGGGCTCTACGGTCAACAAGTTCATTGATGCACTGGCCTCCATGAAAGACCAGATCAAGGGTGCTGTGTCCAGCTCGGTGGCAAGCACTGAGCGTTTGAAGGCGCTGGGCATTGCCGTGTTTGATGCCAACGAAGTCAACGCCCTTGCCGTCTACATTGATGGTGCGGATGAAATTGATGGTCAGGGCCACATGGTCAAGGGCGGCGGCGCAGCGCTGACACGCGAGAAAATTGTGGCGGCTCTGGCCAAGCAGTTTGTATGCATTGCCGATGCATCCAAGCTGGTGGATGCGCTGGGCCATTTCCCGCTGCCCGTGGAGGTGATCCCCATGGCCGCTGGCCAGATTGCGCGCCGCTTTGAAGCCATGGGCGCTACGGCGGCGCTGCGCTTGAAGGATGGCCAGCCTTTGGTCACTGACAATGGCCAGCACATTTTGGATGTGCATGGTTTGACGATCACCGCCCCCCTGGAATTTGAGAGCGAAGTGAACCAGTGGCCCGGCGTGGTCACCGTGGGTGTGTTTGCCCACCAAAAGGCCCATGTCTGCTTGCTGGGCACAGCAACAGGCGTAAAGACCATTGCCTACTAATACTGACTAATTCTTTCACGGGCTAACACCATGCTCAACATGCTCTGGTTGGGCTTTTTTCTGGTGGCTGCGGTGGCCGCGCTGGCCCAATGGCTGGTGGGTGGGCAGCCCCAGGTGTTTGCAGCCATGGTGCAAGCGCTGTTTGCCATGGCCAAGCTTTCGGTCGAGGTGATGGTGCTGCTGTTTGGCACCCTGACCTTGTGGCTGGGTTTTTTGCGCATTGCCGAAGAGGCGGGCGTAGTGCAGTGGCTGGCCAAAGTGCTGGGGCCGCTGTTTGGCAAGCTGATGCCCGGAGTGCCGCGTGGTCACCCCGCACTGGGTTTGATTACGCTGAACTTTGCGGCCAACGGGCTGGGGCTGGACAACGCGGCCACGCCCATGGGGCTGAAAGCCATGAAGGCGCTGCAAACCCTCAACCCCCAGCCTGACACCGCAACCAACGCACAAATTCTGTTTCTGGTGCTCAACGCGTCGTCACTGACGCTGCTGCCGGTCACGGTGTTCATGTACCGCATGCAGCAAGGCGCTGCAGACCCCACGCTGGTGTTTTTGCCCATCTTGCTGGCCACATCGGCATCTACCTTGGCGGGCCTGCTGGCTGTGGCCATGGTGCAGCGCCTGCCCATTTTTAGCCCTGTGGTGCTGGCGTATTTGCTGCCTGTGGCGCTGGGGTTGGGTGCTTTCATGGCGATGCTGACCACGCTGAGTGCCGCGGCCTTGGCATCACTGTCTGCGCTGCTGGGCAACTTCACCCTGTTTGCCTTGATTGTGCTGTTCGTCAGCCTGGGTGCGTATAAAAAAGTGCCGGTGTACGACAGCTTTATCACCGGGGCCAAAGAAGGCTTTGATGTCGCCAAGGGCTTGCTGCCCTATCTGGTGGCCATGCTGTGTGCGGTGGGCGTGTTCCGTGCCTCGGGCGCGCTCGATTATGTGCTGGATGGCATTCGCTGGTGCGTCAGCTTCTGGGGAATGGATGGACGCTTTGTGGACGCTTTGCCCACGGCCTTGGTCAAACCATTTTCTGGCAGTGCCGCGCGTGCCATGCTGATTGAGACCATGCAGACCCAAGGGGTCGACAGCTTTGCTGCGCTGGCGGCGGCCACCATTCAGGGCAGCACGGAGACCACTTTTTACGTGCTGGCCGTGTACTTTGGTGCGGTGGGCATTCAGCGTGCCCGCCACGCCGTAGCGTGTGCCTTGGCGGCAGAGATGGCCGGTGTGGTGGCTGCTATTGCGGTGTGTTACTGGTTTTTTGGCTGAGGCTGACTGGCAACGTCACACGGCTGTCATTGGCTATTCACACAATGTTGCAGATAAGACAGGTCTGCACACATGCTTTTTCTTGCCCAGCGCTTGCGCGCATTGATCGCCACCCGGATTCTTGGCCCAGCCAGCTTGAGCTGGCGCAGCCGCCAGCAATCGGCACATGGGGTCATGTTGCTGATTGTCTTGCTGGGCCTGTCAGCGTCATGGTGGTTCACGGCCAAGCATTTGAGGGTACAGCTGGCGCAGGTGGAGCAGTCGGCGCGTGTGCAGCAAGCGGGCTGGGCGGCACTGGTTTCCGAGAATTTGCGGCAAGTGATTGAAAAAGCCCAGCTCATGGGTGTGGTGGCTATGCAAGGGGTACACAGCAACAGCCCCTGGCAACAGCAACTGGCACACATGCTGGTGCGTGATCCGGTTTTTGTACGCTTTGCCTTGTTTGATCACAACCTGCAATTGCTGGCTGGGCACGCACAGGCGCAGCAAGAGCTGCAGGATTTGCTGGTGCACCAGCAGGGGTCTTGCGAAGAAGGCAAGGGCGCTTTGCTGCTGCACCAGCATGTGCCCGCAGCCCCATCTGCAGACACCGGTGCCGTGCCCTTGCTGCTGTGTGTCACCGATGGCCGGGGCGCGTCGCAAGGCTATCTGTTGCTGCACATGGATATGGGTTATTTTTTGCGTTTGCACACAGACATGGATCTGGGGCAAAGCGGTACCTTGCACCTGCTGGCTCCGGATGGCAGTGAATTTACAGCCATGTCCGGGGGAGGCTGGCTGGCATCCAGACCCAAATATCGACTGGACGCTTTCAAGCAGGTGAAGGAAGGGGCTGGAGCAGCCAGTTTTTCTCTGGAACCCGGCAAGGAGCGCCTGGGCAGCTACCACCGCGCAAAGTTCATGCCGCTGACGGTGGTGGTAAGCCGTGACTGGCAAGAGATTCGCCAAGCCCATGCAGAGCATGCGCAGCGCCTGTGGGGGCTGGCTGTGACCGTGTCGGTGTTGATGCTGCTGGCCACGTGGGCACTGTTTCGGAGCATGGTGCGCCGCCAGCACTTGCTGGAGGGGCTGACCCTGGCAGATCAAAAGCAGCAGGCGCTGATTGCACAGCTGGAGAGTGAAAAACAGCGTGCCTTGGAGCTGGCGGCCAGCGATCCGCTGACCGGGCTGCACAACCGGCGCATGTTTTACGAGCTCGTGTCCAGTCATCTGGCGCTGGCCCGCCGCAGTCGCAAGCATTACGCTTTGCTGTATCTGGATCTGGACCATTTCAAGCAGATTAACGACACCTTGGGCCACCACGCGGGAGACGCCTTGCTGCAGGCTGTGGCCGATCGCCTGCGCGGCATGCTGCGTGGCTCGGACATCATCGCCCGCATGGGCGGCGATGAGTTTGCCGTGCTGGTCACCGCCATGGATGACATGCAGGACATGGATGGCCTGGCGCAAGCGCTGGTCTCAGGGCTGAGCGCGCCGTATGAAGGCATTGCTGAGCAGGTGGTGCATACCTCCACCAGCATGGGCATTGCGTTCTTTCCCAGAGATGGGCATGACGTGCAGGTGCTGTGCCGCCACGCGGATACGTCCATGTATGCCTCCAAGAAGTCGGGGCGCAACCGCTATACCTACTATGACCGCGTGAACAACGCCGACAACGAACGTCGCTACCGCTTGCTGCGGCAATTGCCGCAAGCAATTGCTGATGAGCAGATGGTGCTGCACTTTCAGCCCAAGGTGCGGCTGGAAGATTGCGCCATTGTGGGGATGGAAGCGCTGGTGCGCTGGCAGCACCCTGAATATGGATTGATTTATCCCGGCGACTTCATTGCCATGGCTGAGGAGCATGGCCATATTCAGGCCCTGGGCGACTGGGTCATGCAAGCTTGTTGCCGGCAAATTGCGGCGTGGCGCATGCAGGGCATGGATGTGGTGCCGATGGCATTCAATGTCTCGCCCTTGCAGCTCAAGGACTGTGCTTTCCCAACGCGCATTGCCACCTGTCTGCAGCACTATGGGGTGCGCGCGTCTGACATTGAGGTGGAGGTTACCGAAAGCTGTCTGGTAGAACCCGATGGTCTGTCTGCGCGCGTGCTCTATCAGTTGCAGAACATGGGGGTGCACATCGCGCTGGACGACTTTGGTACGGGCTTCTCCAGCCTGAGCCAGATTCGTGCACTGCCAATTGGCACCATCAAGCTGGACAAATCCTTTGTCAATGCGCTGCGCAGCAGCCATGAAGCGGGTGTGCTGGTGACCTCCATCATCACCTTGGCGCACAACCTGAAGATGCAGGTAGTGGCCGAAGGGGTGGAGTTGATGGACCAGCTGGTGTATCTGAAAACGGCAGGCTGTGATGTGGTGCAGGGCTACTTTCTCAGCCGCCCGGTGCCCGCGCAGCAGGCGGAGGTCTTGCTCAAGCAAGGTGTGCTGGAGCCCGCTTGAAGCCTTTGCCATGGCACCGTGCGTAGCCCGGCCCGTAGTACGTAACACATCGCACGTGATGCAGCCAGTGAGCAGCGGCCCGCAAGAGCCCGCCTGCGGTTTACGGTTGCGTCTTCAGGCGCAGCAACTGGCCGTTGCTGCGGTCGGTCAGCACGTACAGCCAGCCATCCGGGCCTTGCCGTACATCGCGCACACGCTGGCCTAGCTGGGGCAGCAGTGGTTCAACGCTTGTGACTTTACCCGCCTTCAGGCTGATGCGCTCCAGCCTTTGTGCCTTGAGTGCGCCCACCACCATGTTCCCTTTCCAGCCCGGGTAGCGCTCTGAGGTGATGAAGGCCATGCCAGACACTGCGATAGAAGGCGTCCACTGGTGCTCCGGTTGCTCCATGCCCTTTTGGTGCGTAATGCCAGCGCCAATCTTTCCGCCACCATAGTTTTCACCGTACGTGATGACCGGCCAGCCGTAGTTTTTTCCGGGTTCGGGGCGATTGATTTCATCGCCGCCTTGCGGACCGTGCTCATTCATCCAGAAAGTGCCGTCTGGTGCCAGTGCCGCACCTTGTGGGCTGCGGTGGCCATAGCTCCAGATCTCGGGCAACGCATCGCTGCGGCCCACAAAGGGGTTGTCTTTGGGCACGCTGCCGTCTTTGGCAATGCGCACAATTTTGCCCAGGTGGTTTTGCAGGTTCTGCGCTTGCTCTTTGTAGTGAGAGCGCTCGCCCAGCGCCAAAAGCAGACTGCCATCAGGCCGCTCCACAATGCGGCAGCCAAAATGCAGCTGACTGGCTTTCTTGGGTTTTTGGCTGAAGAGCACTTGCAGGTTTTCCAGCTGGCGTTGATCGCTGGAGAGCCGGGCTTTGGCCAGTGCCGTGCTGTTGCTGGCGTTGTTGCCGGGCTCTGAATAACAAAAGTACAGCGTGCGGTTGTGCGAAAAATGGCTGTCCAGCACTACATCCAGCAGGCCGCCTTGGCCGCCCGCGGCGATGGCAGGCAGGCCAAGCAAGGGCTGGCCCAGCGCACCTTTGCTGTCAATCACGCGCATGCGACCGGGGCGCTCGGTCACCAAAAAAGAGCCGTCTGGCAAGAAAGCCACGGCCCAAGGGTTTTGCAGACCCTGGGCCACCACTTCGGGCTGAATCTCCAGCGCCTGCGCCGGGGTGGCAAGCAAACTCAGCGCCAGTGCTGGGTAGACAATGGGGTGCAAGCGCATGGTGGCGGCTCCTTGTAAGGGGGTTGCATCAACGCCAGCGCAAATCGATGGCAGAAAAAGTTGGCATTGAAGGCGCTGTGGCCTATGCCACAGGTGTATAAAACACCTTGATTTATTCTATGCCGGCCTTGTGCGCGGCATTTTTTGTTCTTTTTCGAAGAAAGGCCCCCCATGGGAGCGCAATGGAAAGCCAAGGGCAAGGCCCTGGCTGCGGACGCCAAAGGCAAGCTGTTCGGCAAGCTGGTCAAGGAAATTACAGTCGCTGCCCGTCTGGGTGGTGGTGACCCGTCGAGCAATGCGCGCCTGCGCATGGCGATTGAAGCTGCCCGCAAGGCTTCCATGTCCAAAGAAACTTTGGACCGTGCAGTCAAAAAAGGCTCGGGTGTGGGCGCTGATGCCGTCAACTACACCAGCGTGATCTATGAAGGCTACGCACCCCACCGCGTGCCGGTGATGGTGGAATGCCTGACTGACAACCCCAATCGCACTGCGCCCAATATGCGCGTGTGCTTTCGCAAGGGCCAGATGAGCGCTGTGGCGTGGGACTTTGACCACGTAGGCATGATCGAAGGCGAAGCCGAAAATGGTGCCGACGTTGAGCTGGCCGCCATTGAAGCGGGCGCGCAAGACTTTGAAGCCGGCGATGAAGAAGGCGTGACCTTGTTCATTACCGAGCCTTCTGACCTGGACACCGTGAGCAAGGCGCTGCCAGCACAAGGCATCAAGGTGCTGTCGGTCAAGCTGGGCTACAAGGCCAAGAATCCGGTGAGCATGTCCAGCTTGACAGCGGAGCAGCAAGAAGAAGTGCAAGACTTCCTGGCGGGCCTGGACAACGACGACGACGTGCAGCACGTGTTTGCCGGTCTGGTTGACTGATTGACGCCCCTGCGGTTTTCGCAAAAAAAGGACTGCGCCAAGCAGTCCTTTTTTTATGTGCGCCTTCAACGCACGGCGTTTGGCGTTGTTCAGGCATGGTTTTGGATATTTTTTAATCTGATCAGGTGCATGCTTCAGAACAAGGCGCAACGTCTGCCAGACGAGGTTGGTTGATCTAATCAATCAGACCATGCTGGCGTGCCATATGGATGGCGCGGGTGCGGGAGGAGACCGCCATTTTTTGGTAAATCTTCTTGACGTGGCATTCCACCGTGTATTTGGAGAGATTTAAATGCTCTGCAATTTCCCGGTTCGTCATGCCCTGCGCGACCAGTTGCAAAATTTCTTGTTCGCGCCCACTCAGGGGCTGCGCAGGAGCATCGGCGGCGCCTGCTGTGGCCGCTGCTTTGGGCGCAGCCGCAAACTCTTGCATGATGCGTTTGGCAATGAAGGGATCAATCGGTGCGCCACCGCGCAAGGTGCTGGCAATGCCCAGTCGCAGCTCCAGATCATCGCGCTCCTTGAGCAGATAACCTGTTGCGCCGGCGCGCAGCGCACCCAAAATAGCGTCTTCTGTGCTCCAGGCAGAGATGACCAAAATCATCATCGCCGGATCGCGTGCACGCAGCTCTTCAATCACGGTGTGGCCGGAACCATCGGGCAAACCCAGATCGACCAGAGCCAGCGCAATGGGCTCATGCGCATAGATTTCACGTGCCTGGGCTACGCTTTCTGCCCATAACAAGGCGGTGGTCTCATAGCCCATGTCCAGCAAAAGCGCGCGAATGCGCTGGGTCACACTGGGCTCGTCTTCCACCACCAGTACGGGGGCAGTCAACAAAAGTGAAGCAGGGGGAGGGGGGTGCAAGGTGTCCATAAAATGGGAGACAGCTCCAAAGGCGTGGGGATGCGTGTATTGCACCGCATAGTCAGTGGTTTGCACATCACTGAAACTAGGGGTTTTGCATGCGCGGTCAAAAAAGCCGTTGGTCGTGTACAGGGCACAGTCTAGGTGCTTTGCGGGACGCCAACGGGCAGATGCAGCATCTATTGGCGCAATCCACAGCATTCACAGTGCAAAGGGGCTGCCCAGTGGCAACCCCTTTTTTTGTGCATGCATCTCAATCTTTTGAGAGCGTCCTGCGCTTGCTGTTCAACGCTTTCATATATAAAAGTATTTAAGAACGTTGTTGTGCAAGCGATAGTAGCTATTAAATTTAAAAGAAGACGCAGCGTACCCCCCTTTTGACCTTGGGCCAGACAGAGAGAGTGCGCAGCGCAGGTTCAGTCGTGGTAGCGCTCTGCCAGTGCATTGGCGGCCAGCATGGCGTCGTACACCTCTTGCTCGCTGATGGGGCGGCCCATATTGCCCATGGTGTCATTCTTGTCGCAGGCCAGTTTGGCCACTTCGCGCCACTCGGCTTCAATCCATTCGGTCATGCCAAAGTCGCGCAGCGCCAGCGGCAGACCCGCAGCCTTGATGATGCGAATGACTTCTTGCACCTCGGCCAATGGGGCGTTTTCCAGCACCAGCTGGGTCAGCAGACCAAAGGCCACTTTCTCTCCGTGCTGGGCGTTGTGCAGTGCAGGTACTACGGCCATGCCGTTGTTCACTGCATGGGCAGCGGCCACACCGGCGGCTTCAGCGCCCACGCCACTCAGGTAGATCGTGGCTTCAATGGTTTCTTCCAGTGCAGGGGTTACGGCCTTGTTGCGCACCGCGTCCATGGCGGCGTCAATGTTCTTGCGCAATATTTCATAGCACATCTCACCCAGACCCAGCCCTGTGCGTGAGGGTTTCTTCAGGATCAGGTTGGTGCCGCTGCAGCGCCATGTGGCACGTGCTTCAAAGTAGGTGGCCAGCGCATCACCCACGCCCGCAGCAAAAAAGCGTGCTGGGGCCTGGGCAATGATGGCGGTGTCGGCCAGCACGGTGTCGGGGTTGTGGGGCAGGAACAGGTAGTGGTCAAAGGTGCCATCGTCCTTGTAGACCACGGCCAGTGCGGTGCAGGGCGCATCGGTGGAGGCAATGGTGGGCACCAGCACCAGCGCTGCCTTGCAGTTGTGCGCGACGGCTTTGGCGGCATCCAGTGCCTTGCCACCGCCCACACCGACCACCACGTTCGCACCGCTGGCTTTGAAGGCTGCGCTCAGATGTGCAATTTCTGTGGTGGTGCATTCCCCCGAGAACTTTTCCACATGGCTGCGAATGCTTTGTGCGGTCAGGCTGGGTACGGTCTGGCTGTGGATGCGGTTGAGGAAGAAAGCGTCAGCCACAAAGAACGCAAAGTCACCGTGCTCGGCAACGTATTCGCCCACTTGGTCGAACAGGCCTGCGCCGATCAAAAACTTCTTGGGGGAGGAGACGGAGCGTGGAATCATGGTGTGCCTTATAGATGTTCACTAGGGTTTACCATGATGCGCGGCTGCAAAGGCTTTGAACCGCAGTGCGCCGTCAATGCTTGATCCTTGTCAAACAGTCGATGCACTTGCTCATTGATGACAATGCGCCAGCAAAGAGCACGAAAAAAAGGCTTCCTGTTGGAAGCCTTTACAACGCGGTACGTGTTGCTTACTTGGTGCCGAAGATGCGGTCGCCAGCATCACCCAGGCCGGGCAGGATGTAGCCATGGCTGTCCAGCTCGCGGTCAATCGCGGCGGTGTAGATGTCTACATCAGGGTGCGCTGCTTGCAGGGTCTTGATACCTTCAGGCGCAGCCAGCAGGCACATGAATTTGATGGACTTGGGGTTGCTCTTGGTCTTGAGCTGCTGCACCGCTGCTGCGGCTGAATTGCCGGTGGCCAGCATGGGATCGACAACGATCACGTCGCGTTCGCACATGTTTTCCGGCATCTTGTAGTAGTACTCGACAGGCTGCAGCGTTTCTGGGTCGCGGAACAGGCCAATGTGGCCAATGCGGGCACCTGGCACCACGTTGAGCATGCCGTCCAGAAAGCCATTGCCTGCGCGCAGGATGGACACCAGAGCGAGTTTTTTGCCGTCGATCACCTTGCCGACCATTTTTTCCATGGGCGTTTCAATTTCCAGATCTTGCAGCGGGAAATCGCGGGTAATTTCGTAAGCCATCAGGGTAGACAGCTCGCCCAGCATGCGGCGAAAGCTGTTGGTACTGGCTTCCTTGCGGCGCATCAGCGTCAGTTTGTGCTGGATCAGGGGGTGGTCGATGAGGTGGACAGTGCTCATGGTCGGGGTCTTGGTTGTGAGTGAAAGTGCAGCAAGCATGCAACGCGTGGAGGTTGTTGCTATTGTTTCTGTTCCAGGCGTTTCAGGTACTGCTGCACGTTGTGTTGCCCCGCATTTTCCTTTTTTCTGAATGAATATGTGGAAAGTCTTTGGCTTGTCTGCATGCGCGAGGGTGTTTTTTGACCCTGCGCACATGCATGCCGGCTTTGGCGCAAGCCAAAGAGGCTCAATCCAGACCCATTTGCGCAAACGAGCGTTGCGGCGTCAGGCCAGGGAAATCTCCCGCGCGTTTTTGCTGCGTGGCTTGCACTGACTCCATGACGTGGCGGTTGCTCCAGATGCCCGCTTGCAGCCAGCCCATTTGTCGCAGGCTGTCTTGCACACTGTGGTCACGCGCAAAATCCAGCGCCTGTTTACTGCCCCATATGGCAATTGGCGGCTTGGCTGCAATGTCCTGGGCGCACTGCATGGCGGCTGCCAGCATGGCCTCCTGGGTGTCAAACACGCCGTTGACAAAACCATGTGCCAGCGCAGCCTGCGCGGGCCAGCGACGGCCCGTGTAGGCCAGCTCTTTGACCAGCCCCATGGGCAACAGCTTGGGCAAGCGCTGCAGGCTGCCCAGATCGGCCACCATGCCAATATTGATTTCCTGTACGCAGAAAAACGCATCTTGCGTGACGTAACGAATGCAGGCGCAGCACACCATGTCCAGAGCGCCACCAATGCAGCCACCCTGAATGGCTGTGATGACGGGAATGCGCAATTGTTCGATGCGCGTAAACACTTGCTGCATGTCCCACAAGAACTCAGACAATGCGGCGCGGCCTTCCGGGGCTTTGTCTTGAGGTGCCAAGTTGGGGTTGGCAAATGTCTCCAGAGCCATGCCAGCGCTGAAATGCTTGCCACTGCTGCTGATGACCAGAGCACGTACATCGCCTTGGGTGGTGATGTGGGTGAGGGCCATATCCAGATCACGCCAGAAGGCGGGGTGCATGGTGTTCAGGCTCTCTGGCTGGGAGAGTTGCAAATGCGCAATGTGGTCTTGCACCTGAAGCTGCATGACCGACAAGGGGAGGGTGTGTGTGCTGGTAGACATATGGCACGGCACTCTAGTGAGTGGCCGTGCCTTGGGAAAGCCGCACATTCCCTGATGTGGCAGCTTTGCTTGCTATTTCTTGCTGCCAGTCAAGCTGCCCAGCACGCCACGCAGCAACTGGCGGCCCAGCTGATTGCTCATGTTGCGGGCGGTGGACTTGACCAGGCTTTGCACAAGCCCATCTTTCTTGCCACCACGTGGGCCGGTAGAGCCAAACAGAAAGTCGTTCAAGCCCCCCATCAAGCCACCGTCGGCCTGCTGCGCTGCGGCTGGGCTGCCGCTTACCCCGCCTGTGGCCGTTGGCGCCCCTGCCGCACGCGCTTGCAGTACCTCATAGGCAGATTCGCGGTCCACGGTTTTGTCATAAACGCCAGCCACGATCGAGTTGGCCAGCAAGCTGCGGCGCTGGGTATCTTCAATGGGGCCAATCTGGCTGCCAGGCGGTATCACATACACGCGCTGGGTAATGCCGGGGCGGCCTTTTTCATCCAGAAAACTGACCAAAGCCTCGCCCACTGCCAGCTCTGTAATGGCGGCCTCAATGTTGACCTCGGGGTTGGGGCGCATCGTCTGGGCCGTGGCTTTGACCGCCTTTTGGTCCTTGGGAGTGAAGGCGCGTAGCGCGTGTTGCACCCGGTTGCCCAGCTGTGCCAGCACGCTGTCAGGAATGTCCATGGGGTTTTGCGTCACGAAATACACGCCAACACCCTTGGAGCGCACCAGGCGCACCACAAGCTCAATGCGCTCGACAAGCACCTTTGGGGCATCGTTGAACAGCAAATGCGCTTCATCAAAGAAAAAGGCCAGCTTGGGCTTTTCGGGGTCACCAATTTCAGGCAACTGCTCAAACAGCTCGGACAGCATCCACAGCAAAAAGGTGGAGTACAGGCGCGGCGACTGCATCAGCTTGTCTGCAGCCAATATGTTCATCACGCCACGGCCCTGGGCGTCGGTTTGCATCAAATCTTCAATATTGAGCATGGGCTCGCCAAAAAACTGATCGCCCCCTTCTGACTCAATTTGCAGCAAGCCCCGCTGGATAGCGCCCACGCTGGCGGCAGAAATGTTGCCGTATTCCGTGGTGAACTGTTTGGCGTTTTCGCCCACGTTTTGCAGCATGGAGCGCAGGTCTTTGAGATCCAGAAGCAGCATGCCGTTGTCGTCGGCAATCTTGAAGATGATGTTGAGCACACCCATTTGGGTGTCGTTCAAATTCAGCATGCGGCCAATCAGCAAAGGCCCCATATCTGAAATCGTGGCGCGAACAGGGTGCCCTTGCTGGCCAAATACGTCCCACAGCGTGCTTGGGCAGGCGACAGGCTCGGGAATCGCAATCCCGCGCTCTTGCAAAGAGGCCGCCAGCTTTGCACCCACGCTGCCCGCTTGACTGATGCCTGTTAAGTCGCCCTTGATGTCGGCTAAAAATACAGGAATTCCCGCTAAAGAGAAGCTTTCTGCAATCTTTTGCAGCGTGACTGTTTTTCCGGTGCCGGTGGCCCCGGTGATCAAACCATGTCGATTTGCCATGTTGGGCAAGATGGAGCAAACGATCTCACCGCGCTGTGCAATAGGTAATGCTGGGGCCATGTTCGGGTTTCCTCTGTCAAGTTACGCTGTCAAAAGTAGAATCCGTGCCCAGTAGATTAAATCAAGACCAAAGGATTTCCTGTGGCAGGACATAGCAAATGGGCCAACATCCAGCACCGCAAAGGTCGCCAGGATGAAAAGCGCGGCCGTATCTGGACTCGAATCATTCGTGAAATCATGGTGGCAGCCCGCCAGGGCGGCGCTGACCTGAGTGCCAATCCACGTCTGCGCCTTGCTGTCGACAAGGCCAAGGCTGCCAATATGCCTGCCGACAACATCAAACGCAATATCGACAAGGCCACAGGCAATCTCGAGGGTGTCACCTACGAAGAAATTCGCTACGAAGGCTATGGCATTGGTGGTGCAGCCATCATTGTCGATACCATGACGGACAACCGAGTGCGCACCGTGGCGGATGTCCGCCATGCATTTAACAAGTACGGTGGCAATATGGGCACGGAAGGCTCGGTGGCCTTTCAGTTCAAGCACTGTGGCCAGATCATTTTTGCCCCGGGTACTTCGGAAGACCAGGTCATGGAAGTTGCGTTGGATGCGGGAGCTGAAGACGTGGTGACCGATGAAGACGGCGCCATTGAGGTGTTGACCGCACCAGGGGCCTTTGAAGCCGTAAAGAACGCGTTGGAAGCCGCAGGTCTGAAGCCCGAAGTGGCCGAAGTGACCATGCGTGCTGAAAACACCATTGAATTGCAAGGCGACGACGCTGAGCGCATGCAGAAACTGCTGGACGTACTGGAAGATTTGGACGACGTACAAGACGTCTACCACAACGCTGAAATATGAAAATTCTTGTGATTGGCGGCGGTGGCCGTGAACACGCTCTGGCGTGGAAATTGGCCCAGTCGCCCAAGGCGACTAAAGTGTTCGTGGCTCCTGGCAATGGGGGCACTGCGTTGGCAGGGGGTAAGTTGCAAAATTTACCCATCACGGATGTCGTGCAACTGCGTGAATGGGCGCAGGCTGAAGGTGTGGCACTGGCTGTAGTTGGCCCTGAGGCACCTCTGGCTGCTGGCGTCGTGGATGAATTTCGCGCGCATGGTCTGAAGGTGTTTGGCCCAACCAAGGCTGCAGCGCAGTTGGAGTCGTCCAAAGCCTTCTCCAAGGCGTTTATGCGCCGCCATGGCATTCCTACGGCCGACTACGACACGTTTACGGATCCTGCGGCTGCGCATGATTTTGTTGAACGTTTGGGCGCACCCATCGTGATCAAGGCCGACGGCTTGGCCGCAGGCAAGGGTGTGGTCGTCGCAATGACGCTGCAAGAAGCCCACGATGCGGTCGACTTCATGCTGGTGGACAACAAATACGGCGTGCAGCACAACGAAGGTGGTGCGCGCGTGGTGATTGAAGAGTTCCTCTCGGGTGAAGAGGCTTCTTTTATTGTTTTGTGCGATGGCAAGAACGTAGTGGCAATGGCCACCAGCCAAGATCACAAACGCCTGAAAGACAATGATGAAGGTCCTAACACCGGTGGTATGGGCGCTTACTCGCCCGCGCCGGTGGTAACTGCTGACGTGCACGCACGAGCCATGCGCGAAATCATCTTGCCCACCATTCGTGGCATGGAGAAAGATGGCGTGCCGTTCACAGGCTTCCTGTACGCAGGGCTGATGATTGATGGCAATGGCCACCCCAAGACGCTGGAGTTCAACACCCGCATGGGAGACCCGGAAACTCAGCCCATCATGATGCGCTTGAAGAGCGATCTGGTGGACGTCATGCTGGCAGCCGTCGATGGCAAGCTGGAGCACGTGGAGCTGGAGTGGGACCGCCGCACCGCACTGGGCGTCGTCATGGCTGCTGCCGGCTATCCAGAAGATCCACGCAAGGGCGATGCCATTACCGGCCTGCCAGCTGAAGAAGACGATGCCGTGGTGTTCCATGCTGGCACTCAACTCAATGAAGCGGGTGTGCCGGTGACTACGGGTGGCCGTGTGTTGTGCGTCACGGTGCTGGCTGACAGCGTGCGCCAAGCCCAGCAACGTGTGTATGACGTAACGCGTGGCATTCACTTTGACGGCATGCAATACCGCCGCGACATTGGTTTCCGCGCCATCAAAAGCTAAGGATCTGCACGTGCAAGAGCAAAAAGCCACCGTTGAAAGCGTGCGAGCCTATTTACTGGGCTTGCAAGCCAGCATCACCCAGTCGCTGGAGGCTGTGGAAGCAGCTGCCGGTGCGGGTGCTGCCAAGTTCTTGACAGACCCCTGGAAAAAAGGGGCTGATGAGCGCCTGCAGGGCGATGGCATCACCAAGATTTTGGAAAACGGCGTGGTGTTCGAGCGTGCGGGTTGTGGTTTTTCGCATGTGAAGGGGGCGCAACTTCCTCCTTCGGCAACGCAGCACCGGCCTGAGTTGGCGGGTGCTCCGTTTGAAGCCATGGGTGTGTCGCTGGTGTTTCATCCGCGTAACCCCTATGTTCCAACGGTGCACATGAACGTGCGCATGATTGCTGCCGGCCACGAGGGGCAGCCCAAAGCTTGCTGGTTCGGTGGTGGCATGGACCTGACGCCTGTCTACGGCTTTGAAGAAGATGCGGTGCATTTCCACCGAACGTGTCGTGATGCGGTGCAGCCTTTTGGTCAAGGCTTGTACCCGCGCTTCAAGAAGTGGTGTGACGAGTACTTCTACCTCAAGCACCGTGACGAGCAGCGCGGCATTGGTGGCATCTTCTATGACGACTTCAGCGAACTGGGTCAGGATCAAGGTTTTGCCCTGATGCGCTCGGTCGGTGATGCATTTTTGACGGCTTACTTGCCTGTGGTGGAGCGCCGCAAAGATACGCATTACGGCCCTGATCAAGTTGATTTCCAGCGCTACCGACGTGGCCGTTATGTGGAATTCAATCTGGTTTGGGACCGTGGTACGCACTTCGGGCTGCAGTCAGGGGGGCGTACAGAGTCCATCTTGCTGTCCATGCCATTGCAAGCGAGCTGGAGCTACCAGCGCCAAGATGCCGTGGGCACACCTGAAGCTGAGCTCCTGAGCCAATACTTGGTGCGTCGCGACTGGCTTTGAGCCAGGCGAAGCGCTATTGGCACAGGAAAACTATAATTTCAATAGCTGCCGACGACAGAGCCCCTGTGGTCGGCATTCTTTTTACAACCATAATAAAAGCCCTGTCAGCGTGGGGCAGCATATGAATGGGCCTTGAAGTCCTTCGTGCCACCGCGCTATATTGACCGGTATTTTCCAACCAGACATCGCCTGATGAGCACTTCCACACAATCGGATTCCGCAGCCAAGAAAGACGTGACCAAACTCCAACGTGCCATCGTCGATGGTTTGGAAGACGTCAAGGCCCAAGATATTCAGGTTTTCAATACCGAGCACCTGTCACCGCTGTTTGAGCGTGTGATTGTTGCTTCTGGTGCCTCCAGCCGCCAAACCAAGGCTTTGGCTTCCAGCGTGCGCGAAGCCGTCAAAAAGGCCGGTTTTGCTGTGCCTCGCCATGAAGGCGAAGAAAACGGCGAATGGATTATTGTCGATTGTGGTCAGTGTGTTGTGCACGTCATGCAGCCCACAATTCGCCAGTACTACCGCCTGGAAGAAATCTGGGGTGACAAGCCTGTGCGCTTGAAGCTGGGTGCCGCCAAACCGTCAAAGATTTTTGCCTCCGAAGACGCATCGCAAGAAGCCAAGCCTGCGAAACGCTCTGCAGCCAAGAAAACTGCAGCTGCGATTGACGGTAAGGTTGTGGTCAAGAAAGCTGCTTCCAAAAAGGCAGCCACACAGGCTGCCGCTGCAGCAGCAGACAAGCCCGTTGCCGCCAAAAAACCAGCCGCTAAAAAGCCCGCAGCCAAATCGGCTGCTACGGCAAAGCCTGTGGCCGTGAAGAAACCAGCCGCCAAGAAGGCCGCAGCACCGGCCAAGACAGTGGTTGTCAAGCCTGTGAAGGCACGTGGTGCAGCTGGCCGTACAGCTTCTGCAGACAAGGCTCCTGCCAAGCGCCCTGCGCGCACTGCCAAGTAAGCACCAGCCATGAGACTGCTGATCGTGGCCGTAGGCCAGCATGTGCCTGATTGGGCACAGACAGCCTACGACGATTACGCCAAGCGGTTCCCGCATGAATTAAAGGTGGAAATCAAAACCGTCAAAACGGAGCCTCGCGGCTCCAAGACGGTGGAGACCTTGTACGCCGCTGAGCGCAAACGCATTGAAGCGGCCATTCCGCGTGGTAGCCGGATTGTGGTGCTTGATGAGCGCGGTACCAACTTGACAACCAAGGCCCTTGCGCAGCGTTTGCAGCACTGGCAATTGGAAGGCGATGATGTGGCGCTGGTTATCGGCGGGCCTGATGGGCTGGACCCTGAGTTTCGCCAGGCAGCGCATGAGCGCATCCGTTTGTCTGACCTGACTTTGCCTCATGCGATGGTGCGTGTGCTGCTGATTGAGCAGCTGTACCGTGCGTGGTCAGTCAACGCAGGCCATCCTTACCACCGAGAGTGAGCTGTATCCTTCGAGATTCTTCAAAGCCCTGTCATTTTTTGCAGGGCTTTATTTTTTGGTGCTGTTTGTGCGTGTTGTGCTGATTGCCCGCATGCATGGCTGCGTGGTACTATTTTTTTAATAGCTTTTGGCGCTTGAATTTCGGGCGCTAGCGCCCATTTTTATTTAAATCTGATGTCTGAATTTATCTATCTTGCATCCCAAAGCCCGCGCCGTAGCCAGTTGCTGCAGCAGCTGAATGTGCGCCATGAACTGCTGCTGCCCAACGTAGCGGGTGATGTAGTTGAAGATGCAGAGGCCATTGAGGCGGTGCTGCCCCATGAAGCGCCGCGCAGCTATGTGCAGCGTGTCACAGGGCTCAAACTGGATGCAGCGGCCGCCCGTCTGTCACGCCGGGGTTTGCTGCTTGCTCCGGTGCTTACATCTGACACGACCGTCGCTTTGGGGCAAGAGATTTTGGGCAAACCCGCTGATGCAGCCCAAGCGCAAGCCATGCTGCGCAAACTGTCTGGTCAAACCCATGAAGTGCTGACCGCTGTTGCCTTGCAAAACGGCGTGCAGCGTTTACAAGCATTGTCGGTCTCCAAGGTGCGCTTTATGGCCATGAGCGATGCGCAGATCGACGCCTATGTGGCCTCGGGTGAGCCTTTTGGCAAAGCCGGTGCCTATGGTGTTCAAGGCTTGGCTGCAGCCATGATTGAGCACATTGAGGGCAGCTATTCGGGCATTATGGGTTTGCCCGTATTTGAAACTGCGCAATTGCTGCGTCAACTCGGCTGGAAGATATAAGCGCGGCATGCGCCTTGCATGCCTGCCTTATTGCACGCGATTCATCAAAAACAACAGGTACACATGCAGCAAGATATTTTGATCAACTGGTCGCCACAAGAAACACGTGTGGCCGTGGTGGAGCTGGGCGCAGTGCAAGAGCTACATACCGAACGCACGCTGGAGCGGGGTTTGGTAGGCAATATTTATCTGGGCAAGGTCTCGCGCGTGCTGCCGGGCATGCAGTCAGCCTTTATTGATATTGGGCTGGAGCGTGCCGCCTTTCTGCACGTGGCTGATGTATGGCACCGCCATGAAAGTGGCGATGCACCGATGATTGCGCGCAAGAACGAGCCGCCCAAGCCCATCGAGCACCAGGTGTTTGAAGGCCAGTCCATCGTGGTGCAGGTGATCAAAGATCCGATAGGTACCAAGGGTGCGCGCCTGTCCACGCAAATCAGCATTGCGGGACGCTTGTTGGTGCATTTGCCGCAAGACGAACACATTGGCGTTTCGCAAAAAATCATCCCTGAAGAGCGCGATGCCTTGCGAGGTCGCCTGCAGAAACTGGTGGGGCTTAAAGAAAACGGAGGTGGCGGCGGATTCATTTTGCGCACCAACGGTGAAGATGCTTCTGACGAAGAGCTGGCCGAAGATATCGCCTACCTGCGCAAAACCTGGGCGCGCGTCAAATCTGCTGCAACCAGCTTGCCCCCAATGTCTGTGTTGCACCAGGACTTGAATTTGCTGCAACGTGTGCTGCGTGATCTGGTGGGTGAGGCCACGCAAAGCATTCGCATTGACTCCAAAGAACAGTTCGACAAGCTGGTGGCCTTTGGCAAAGAGTTCATGCCTAGCGCGGTGCCCAAGCTGCAGCTGTACAGGGGCGAGCGACCCATTTTTGACCTGTATTCCATCGACGAGGAAATTGCCAAGGCACTAGGTCGGCGTGTGGATCTCAAATCTGGTGGCTATCTCATCATTGACCAGACTGAGGCACTGACCACCGTTGACGTCAACACTGGTGGCTATGTGGGTGCTCGTAATTTTGATGACACCATCTTCAAAACCAATCTGGAAGCTGCACAAGCCATTGCACGCCAGCTGCGCTTGCGTAACCTGGGCGGCATCATCATTGCCGACTTTATCGATATGGCTCACGAAGAACATCGTGATCAGGTGCTGGCCGAGTTGCGTAAACAGCTCGTGCGTGACCGTGTCAAAACCATGTCTGGCACTTTTTCGCAACTGGGGCTGGTGGAGATGACGCGCAAGCGCACGCGCGAATCGCTGGCCCACATGCTGTGTGAGCCATGCCCGGCCTGCCAAGGCAAGGGCAGCGTTAAAACCGTGCGCAGTGTGGCCTATGAGATCTTGCGTGAAATCTTGCGTGAGGCCCGCCAGTTCAATCCCAAAGAATTTCGCGTGGTGGCTAACCCCGACGTGATTGACTTGCTATTGGATGAAGAAAGCCAGCACTTGGCAGGACTGAGTGACTTTATTGGCAAGCCCATCTCGCTGAAGGCCGAAGGCGGCCTGGTGCAAGAGCAGTACGATATTGTTCTGATTTGAGTTTTTTGCGTCAATTATGGTCGGATTTAATTTTTTTATTAAATTAAAAACAACAACTTATAGAGTTTTTATTGAAATTCCTTTGGTCTAATCTATTGATATTTGGCTTTTTATGTGTAGCTAAATATTTAGAGAAGATCAGCTGTGCTAACAAATCGGAAAATGTCCTGGCGGACATAGATTTGCGTAACTTCATCCAGAAAGGACTGCTACTGAATCGGTCAGTATTACCTAGATGCCATTATGTTCACGGGTTGGCAGGCCGTAGTCTGTGGGTTATGTAGCGTCTACACAAAATTTTCTGCACACTTCTAGATGTAGGTCACTTTGGTTTGAATCCATCTTGTTTTTAATTGGTAGCTGTATGTAGAATGCAAGGTTTATCCTGCAGTGCGAATTCCCCTAATGCACTGTTTATTTCTATTTTCAGAAGGCTTGACTTGTGCGTGATGGGTTTGCCATTCGGGCGTGGTCTGCCATTGCGCCAGGATTACAAACTTATGCGCAGTGGTTGGCGTGGGCCGACCAGCCTTTCGTGCCAACTGGCGCGCTGGAGATGGATTTTTCTCACATCTCCGCGATGGCGCGTCGTCGTCTGGGGCATATCGCCAAGCTGGCTGTTTTTGCAGCCGATAGCGCCCTCGCTGCTCTCCCTGCAGATGCATCTATGCCTGTCGTGTGGGCCTCTCGCTATGGCGATGCAGAAAAATCCTTGGCCTTGCTGCAATCTCAGGCTCAACAAGAACTGCTGTCGCCTACGGCTTTTGGGCTGTCGGTACACAACGGCGTAGCGGGGCAACATTCCATCTTGCGTGGCATGAAGGGCAATGCAGTGTGCGTGGCATCTTCGCATTCAGCACCAGAAGCGGGTATGGTGGAGGCGTTAGGACTGTTGCACGATGGGGCCCCCGAAGTATTGCTGGTTTGCTACGACTCCGCTCTGCCCGGTGCTTATGCAAGTTTTCACAGCGAACCTATGGTGGACTTTGCATGGGCAGTGCGCCTGACCACAGGTGTCGCAGGGCAGCCGCATTGGCATTTGCGCGCTGTTCCCCCAGCCTCTGGCAATCAGAGCCAAAACACCTACTCAGGATTACCCCGCGGGCTGGATGTGCTTCACTTTTTATTGCAACCACGGCGTTTGCAACTGGTCAATACGCACGCTACTGGGCAATGGTTATGGGAGCGTGTGCATGCTTGAACGTCTCAAGCGCGCCTGGCGCGTGCTGGCCACAGGGATGTGCTTTACCATTTTTGGAATAGGCGGCTTGGTTGTTCGTTGCGTGGTGTACCCCTTGGTGCTGCTGACCGTGCGCAACCCAGACCGCAGGCAGGTGCTGTCTCAATCCGTCATTCACCACAGCTTTCGCTGGTTTGTTGCCTTGATGCACTCCGTGGGCGTGCTGTCGTATGAAGTCCGGGGTATGGAGCGTCTGCAACGCAGGGGCTTGCTGATTTTGGCTAACCACCCATCGCTGATTGACGTGGTGTTCCTTATCTCGTTTGTTCGGCACGCCGATTGCATCGTGAAAGCTGACCTCGCCAACAACCCCTTCACGCGAGGGCCGATTGCTGCAGCAGGTTTCATCACCAACAGCGGTGGTGGCCAATTGCTTGACGATTGTCTGCGTTCTCTGCTAGCTGGGCATAACCTCATCATCTTCCCCGAAGGTACGCGGACGCCCCTGCACGGTGGTGCCGTCAAGCTGCAACGCGGGGCAGCTCATGTAGCGGTGAAGGGTCGTATTCCAATCACGCCTGTGCATATTCATAGCAGTTTGCCCATGCTGACCAAGGGTGTGCCGTGGTGGCAAGTGCCGCTGCGCAAGCCCCATTTCACGATCGATGTCCGCGAGGACATTGCGGTAGATAGATTCTGTGCGCACGCACCCAGCGATGTGCTAGCAGCCCGCCATGTCACAGAGCATTTGTCCGAACAACTTTTTAAGGAGCCCTCTCGTGCTTCAGCTTGAACAAGAAATAAAAGAATTCATCATCAGCGTGTTGGCTCTGGAAGACATCACACCGCAAGACATCGATGCCAGCCAACCGCTGTTTGTGGATGGTCTTGGGCTGGATTCCATCGACGCACTTGAGCTGGGCTTGGCACTGCAAAAACGCTACGGCGTCAGCATGTCTGCCGACTCTGAGCAAACGCGCCAGCATTTCCGCAGCGTGCAAGCCTTGGCTGCATTTGTAGCGGCATACCGCGCGCAAGAAGCTAGCGTGCAATGACGGAACCCAGAAGAATCGATATGAATAAAGAAGCTATTTACGAACGCATCGCTCAAATCCTCCAGGACACCTTCGACATTGATGCCCAACGCATCACACCCGAAGCTCGGCTCTACGACGATTTGGACATTGACAGCATTGATGCCGTTGATTTGATCGTACAACTCAAGCCTTTGGCTGGGAAACGGTTGAATGCAGAAGCATTTAAGTCGGTGCGCACCATCCAAGACGTGGTGGATGCGCTCTACCAACTGATCAATGCAGAAGAAACCGTCGCCTGACCACGCCCTGCACACAAGCACACATGCGCAAAGGTCTGGCTGCAGCATTGCTGGTGCTAACTCTGCTGTATCCCTTGGGCGTGTACGCAGGGTTGGGCCACATAGCACCCCATTGGGTGGCGGGTCTGCTGGCTGGGTTGGCTTTGCTGCGCGCATGGGTCACACGCCAGCGGCTATGGTGGGCTGTGGCTGTAGGTGCCGCCCTGTTGGCACTGGTCGCTTGGTGGAGCAACCACCCTTTGGCCCTTAAGCTTTATCCCGTTTTGGTGAATGCCGTGTTGTTATTGGTGTTTGGGTGGAGCTTATACAGTCCACCTGCAGTGGTGGAGCGTTTGGCACGCTTGACGGAGCCTGACTTGCCTCCCTCTGGCGTGCGCTACACCATGCAAGTCACCGCAGTGTGGTGCGTGTTTTTTTTGGGCAATGGTGCTGCTGCGGCCTATACCGCCCTGTACTGCAGCGATGCCGTCTGGGCTTTCTACAACGGCTTACTGGCTTATGTGCTGATGGGCAGTTTGATGGCAGTGGAATGGTGTGTGCGTCGGCATTTCAAACGCCGGCATACCAACACATAAAACTGGCAAAGGTAAAGAACAAGAAGGAATGCAGGTGAGTAGAGGATTGACACTGGCTGAAGTGGCCATGCCAAATGCGAGAGCGCCCTCGCACTGTGTGGCACAGCAGCAAGGCATGTCGTATACACATGCGCAATGGGTGTGCGCCGTACAAGCGTGGTGCGGGGCATTCCGCCTACTTCCAGGTGCCGAGGTTGGCCTGTACTTTGATGATCCGTTCGAGTTTTCTGCTGCCTTATGGGGTGCATGGCATGCGGGAAAAACACCTGTGTTAGCCAGTGATTTGCAGCCTCAACATGTGGCGCATTTGCAGTCTACGGTTTCCGCTTGCGCAGGGCTGCTGCCTCATGCCGTGCAGCCACTCACAGGCGCACCATCATTGCAAGAGGTTCTGCAGCCGCTGTCCCTGCACACAGCGCAAGTGGTGCTTTTTACTTCTGGTTCTACCGGCGCCCCAGAGCGCATTACCAAGCAGTTGGCGCAATTGGATGCCGAAGTACACGCGCTGGAGGCCGCTTTCGGTGCATGCATGAGCGGCGCAGGCGTGCAAGTACTGGCCACCGTCTCGCAGCAGCATATTTACGGCCTGTTATTTCGTATTTTGTGGCCGCTGTCGGCTGGCCGCATGCTGGGAACCGTGTTTGCGCGCTACACGGAAGAACTGGTGCAACATCTGAAGGCAACGCCACAAGCAGCTTTGGTATCCAGCCCCGCCATGCTCAGCCGTTTACCAGAGCATTTGGATTGGTCCTTGTATGCCACGCGGCTGTGTGCGGTGTATTCCTCTGGAGGACCTTTGTCCGCCGAGGCCTCTGCGCATACCTTGGCCGTACTGGGCCACTCCCCCAGCGAAGTGTTTGGCAGCTCCGAAACAGGGGGCATTGCATGGCGACGGCGGGTGGAGCATGGCGACACATGGCAGCCTTTGCCTGGGGTTGAGGTGCAACTGCAAGCCGATGGTTGTTTGGCTGTGCGTTCTGCCCATCTACAGGATCCACATCGATGGTGGACAACCGCCGACCGCGCACAAGCCACCTCGCAGGGCAACAGTTTCGTGCTTCAAGGACGCGTAGATCGGATCGTCAAAATCGCGGAAAAACGCATTTCCTTGACGGCCATTGAACAAACACTACATAGCCATGAATGGGTGAAACAAGCCAAGGCCGTGGTGCTGGAGCAGCACGCGGATGCTGCCCGCATAGGCATGGTGGTAGAGCTCTCTGCCACCGGCTGGCAGGCCTTGCAACAACAAGGCCGACGTGCAGTGGGCCACGCGTTGCGCATGCAGCTAGAGCCTTCGGTTGAGCGCGTGGCACTGCCGCGCCATTGGCGCTATGTCACCCGCCTGCCCATGAATGCGCAAAGCAAAATCACCCAGCAAAGTTTGCTGACGCTGTTCAACCCACTGATGCCCACTGCGCAATGGCTACAACGCAGCGCCACCGAAGCGTTGGCACGGATGCACATTGATGCCAACTTGCGCGTGCTGGAGGGCCACTTTCCCAAGGCTGTGCTGGTGCCTGGCGTGGCCCAGTTGCATTGGGTGGTCAGCTTGGGGGCGGAGGCCTTTGGAATAGTGCCTCAATTCACACGCGCTGAGGTACTGAAATTTCAGCAACCCATTTTGCCCGGCGACACGGTAGAGCTGCGTTTGCAGTGGCATGCCGACAAGCACTGCCTGCAGTTTGCTTTGAACTCTGCACGCGGCGCCCATGCTAGCGGGCGTTTGCTACAGGGCGCTTGCGCATGACATTTCAACCATTGGCAATTGTTCCGGTCTACAACCACCCTGATACCGTCGGAGCCATGGTGCAGGGCATTTTGCAAGCGGGCTTGCCGTGTCTTTTGGTCGATGACGGCAGCGAATCTCGCTGCGCCGCTGTTCTTGATGTACTAGCTCAGCAGCATGCACCTGTCGTGCAGTTGCTGCGTTTGGTGCACAACCAAGGCAAGGGCGGTGCCATGGTGGCTGCCATGCGCCATGCGTGGGCACAAGGCTACAGCCATGTGCTGCAAATTGATGCCGATGGCCAGCATGCGGTGGCCGATATTCCGGCCTTTGTGCAATTGGCGCAGCGCCATCCCTGTGCCATGATTTGCGGCGCTCCGGCCTACGATGCCAGCGTCCCCAAGGTGCGACTGTACGGGCGCTATGCTACGCATGTCTGGGTGTGGATCAATACGCTGTCACTCGACATTCAAGACTCCATGTGCGGCTTTCGTGTGTACCCCTTGCGCAGTGCCATGCAAGTGCTTGATCAGCAGCGCCTTGGCCAACGCATGGAGTTTGATACCGAAATTTTGGTGCATCTGCACTGGCAGGGCGTTCCATTTGTGACGCAGCGCACGGCGGTCACTTATCCGCAAGATGGTTTATCGCACTTTCGTGCATGGCGCGATAACGTACTGATCTCCGCCATGCATGCCCGCCTTTTCATAGGCATGTTGTCGCGCAGTCCGCGCCTACTGCTACGCAAGCTGCAAGCCAAGGGCGAAGGTTCTTCCATATGAGTACGCCGCAGCCCGGTTCACCTGCCAGGCCCACCCATTGGGCACAAATGGGTGAGAGCACCTTTGTCGTTGGCATGTGGTTGCTCTACCAAGTTCATCGCTGCTTGGGGCGTTGGCCATTTTTGTTATGCCTGTATCCGGTCGTGACATATTACTGGCTCTCGTGCCCACAGGCTCGGCGTTCATCGCTGGAGTATTTGCAGCGCTTGCAGCAAACACATTCAGTATGGCTGCAGCCACCTGGCTGCTGGCGGAGTCTGCAGCACTTTGGCATGTTTGCACAGGTTATTTTGGACAAACTGCTAGCATTGACAGGCCGATACAGCGCCGACAGAGTGCGCTTTGAGGGACGCCAGCCTCTGGTTGATCTGATTGCACGCAAGCAAGGTGCCATCGTGGTGACCGCGCATATGGGGTGCATTGAGCTGTGCCAAGCCATTGCCGAGCAACGGCAAGGTTTACGTCTAAATATTTTGGTGCATACCCGCCATGCCGAGCGCTTTAACCGACTGCTGCGACGCTTAGCGCCTGACAGTGGGGTGCATTTGTTGCAGGTGAGCGATTTCAACGCCGTCACAGCCATGATGCTGGCCGAGCGTGTGGCGCAAGGAGAATTCATTGCTATTGCTGGCGACCGCGTTCCGGTGCATGACAGTCAAACCACGCAGGCTAATTTTTTAGGACAGGCCGCCACTTTCCCTTGCGGCCCGTACGTGCTAGCTGCCGTACTCAAGTGTCCGCTGTACTTCATGGGGTGCGTGCACGAAGGCACAGGGTATGCGGTGGAATTTGTTCCTATTGCCCAGCACATCGCACTGCCACGCGCGCAACGCCAACAAGCGCTGTCGCACTACGCGAGTTTGTATGCGCAACAGCTAGAGCGTTTGCTGTGCAAAGCACCCTACGACTGGTTCAATTTCTTCCCCTTCTGGGATCAAGGCAAGCTCATGCGAGTCTCGGCCGCTCCCAAGTCTTAAATAGGCTTTTCTCTCATGACACAGAACGCCACTATGTGCACCGTCTTTTTTGATGGCAGTCCTTTGCAGATTGAACAAATCACCGCCATTGCCTACGGCCATGCCAAGGCCGCCCTGTCGGCAAACCCAGCATTCCGTGCACGCATTCAAAAAGGGGCCGATTTTCTGGATCGACTGCTGCAAGAAGATGGCGTGGTCTATGGCGTCACCACCGGCTATGGCGATTCCTGCACAGTAGAGATTCCTCCAGCGCTGGTCACTGAGTTGCCGCACCACCTGTATGCCTACCATGGCTGCGGCGCAGGCCGTTCGCTGACCGCGGAAGAAACGCGAGCCGTGCTGGCTTGTCGTATGGCATCGCTGTCGCAAGGCATGTCGGCAGTGAGTTGGGCCTTGTTGCAGCAACTGGAGCATTTACTCACCCACGACATCCTGCCCATCATTCCCGCAGAAGGTTCGGTGGGCGCAAGCGGCGATTTGACCCCTCTGTCATATGTGGCTGCGGCACTGTGCGGAGAGCGTGAGGTGCTGTGGCAAGGCAAAACCGTGCCTGCGACTGAAGCCTTGCATGCCACAGGCGCTCAGCCGTTGAAGCTGCGCCCAAAAGAAGGGCTGGCGTTGATGAATGGCACCGCCGTTATGACTGCCTTGGCTTGCTTGGCGTGGCAGCGTGCTGATTACGTCGCCCGACTGGCTTGCCGCCTGACCGCCGCAAACGTTGTGGGCGTAGCTGGCAATGCCCACCACTTTGATTCGACCTTGTTTGCTGCCAAACCTCACCCAGGCCAGCAGCGTGTGGCTGCCCGTATCCGAGGTGATTTGGTGGCTGAGGCACCGCTGCGCAACTCGCACCGCTTGCAAGATCGCTATTCCTTGCGCTGTGCACCGCACGTGCTGGGAGTGCTGGAAGATGCCATGCCTTTTATGCGCCAGTTGATTGAAGGTGAGTTGAACTCGGCCAACGACAACCCCTTGATCGATCCTGATCAAGAGCGGGTGCTGCATGGCGGCAACTTCTACGGCGGTCATATTGCGTTTGCCATGGATGGTTTGAAAAATGTCGTGGCCAATGTGGCCGACTTGCTCGATCGGCAACTGGCGCTGCTCGTCGACACGCGCTACAGCCAAGGTTTACCCTCTAACCTCACCGCCGTGCAGGGCGAGCGACAGGCCATCAACCATGGTTTAAAGGCCTTGCAGATCAGTGTTTCAGCATGGACTGCAGAGGCTTTAAAGCAAACCATGCCCGCGTCCGTGTTCTCGCGTTCTACCGAATGCCACAACCAAGACAAAGTCAGCATGGGTACGATCGCCGCACGCGATGCATTGCGCGTGTTGGAGCTGACGGAGCAAGTGGTTGCTGCCATGCTGATTGCTGCACGCCAAGCCGTGACCTTGCGCCTGCGTGTGCAGGCTGATGTGCCTGTGGGCGATGTGATGCGCAACTGGATTGCTGATTTAGCACAGCGCGTGGCCTTGGTTGAAGAAGACCGCGCACTCGACAAAGACCTGCAACGCTTGCTGGTAGATATCCGCGCCCAAGCATGGAGCTTGTATGCCCACTGACAACGAATTGGCTTCGCGCGAGCGGCTGAGTTGCGAAATCGACATCAGCCCTGCGTTCTATGACATTGATGTCATGGAAATCGTCTATCACGGCCACTACGTGCGCTATTTAGAGCTGGCACGCAGCGCGTTATTGGCGCAGTTTGACTACGACTATCCCCGGATGCGCGATTCCGGCTATGCGTGGCCCGTGGTGGACATGCGCTTGAAATACGTGCGCCCCGCCACCTTTGGGCAACAGCTCAAAGTTCGCGCCACGGTGACGGAGTGGGAGAACCGGCTGCGCATTGAATACGTCATACGGGATGCAGAGACAGGCCAAAAAATCAACACGGCCTACACCCTGCAAATCGCGGTGGATATTCAAACCAAAGAGATGTGCTTTGTCTCCCCGCCTGTGCTGTGGGAGCGGTTTGGGGTGCAGCCATGATGCGCCACTGGATTACCGCTGGCAGTTGCATCATGGCTTTGCTGTGTGGCGCACCAGCAGCCATCCCAGAAGCTACCGCGGCAGACACTGCTCGCACGCAACAACTGCTGGCACAAGTGCGACAACAAGTGCGCATCGCTCCGGTGGTGCGCGGTCAGTTTGAGCAGTTAAAGACCGTGCAGGGTTTCAAGCAACCTTTGCGCTCATCGGGCGACTTTGTTGTGGCACAAGGCAAGGGCATTGCGTGGCAAGTGCGCCAGCCCTTTGCATCTACCTTGCTGGTGCGGCCAGACAGCCTGCAATCGCGCACTAGTGAGGGTGCGATAAATATGCAGTTAAATGCGGTTCAAGAGCCCATTTTGCGTGCCATTAATGCTATGTTATTTGCGGTTATGTCTGCTGACCTGGACAAGCTCACCCAATACTTTGAGGTCACCGGTCAGGTGCAGCCCAAAGGCTGGGCGCTGCATTTGGTGCCGCGAGACCCGATGATGGCGCAATGGTTGCAGCACGTGAATTTGCAAGGTCAGCAGTTTGTCCAAGAAGTGCAGTTGCAAGAAGCCCGCGGAGACCGCAGCCTGATCCGCATCCACGATGCTGTGGCAGACACTGTGCTGCGCCCCAGCGATGCCGCAGTTTTTGAATAAGAGAGCGCTGGCATGACGGGGCCAACATCACACCCACTGACCACCACCGCACCCAGCGTTGTGTGGCGCTGCGCCGCGGTGCTGTGGCTGCTGATTGTGCTGTTGGTAGCGGCACACCAGTGGCGCTTTTGGCAACAAGATGGGGTGGACACCGATGTCTTGGCCTTGCTGCCTTTGAATGAGCAAGCGCCTGATGTTGTCGCTGCCACGCAGCAATTGGCCACCCAACTTTCGCGCCAATTGGTGGTGGTGCTAGGCGTTGAACAGTGGGACGACACGCGCCAAGCCGCGCAGGTGTTTCGCTCCGCCATGTCCGAGCACCCCGGCGTGCCGTTAAAAGCAGAGGCCATGGTGGAGCAAACCGCCATGCCCGCTGCCTTGGCGTTTTATCAACCGTGGCGAGAGCGCTTGCTCACCCCCGCACAGCGCACCATGCTGACCACCACCACCCCTGAGGCTTGGGTGCAACAGGCGCTCCAGGACCTCTATCAGCCCGCCACACAGGCACGTTTGACGGACTGGGGCAGCGACCCTTTGAGTTTGTGGACCCAATGGTGGGCTGCACGTGCCGCACAAAGCCAAGCCCGCCCCAGAGATGGCGAGCTGTGGGTGGCTGCTGAGGGCCAACATTGGGCAGTGCTGCAATTTGCGTTGACAGGCTCGGCCTTCAGTGTGTCGGGGGAGCCTGTGCTCAACCATGCTTTGCAGCAGGCTTTTGCACAGGTACAAGCGCAATGGCCGCAAGCACAGATGCTGCTGGCTGGCGTGCCTTTGCACGCCGAAGCTGCGGCCGTGCAGGCTCATAGCGAGATCAACACCATCGGCTGGGGCTCGCTTGCGGGCGTTTTGCTGCTGGCGTGGCTGGCCTTTAAGTCGGTGCGCCCGGTGGCCTTGGTCGGGTTGTCATTGTTGGTTGGCTGCGCTGTAGCCTTGAGCGTGACAGCGTTGATATTTGGGCAGGTGCATTTGCTGACACTGGTTTTTGGTGCCAGCTTGGTGGGTGTGGCCGAAGACTACGGCATTCACTACTTCGCTTCACGGCAAGGCGAACCCGATCGCCCTGCGCATGCACTGATGTGCAGCCTGCTGCCCGCGCTGTGGCTGGCATTGGGCACCAGCGTGATTGCCTATCTGGCGCTGGGGGCTGCGGCCTTTCCGGGGTTGCGGCAAATGGCAGTTTTTTCGGTAGTGGGGCTAACCGCTGCCATGTTCACCGTGGTGTGCTGGTTTCCGTGGTTAGACCGTGGCCGCATCCCGCACAGCGCCATTGGCCAGCGTATTGGTCGCAGTTTGGCACTGTGGCCTCGGTGGCGGCATGCTGCATTGGGCTCATTCTTGGTTTGTGCAGTGATGGCAGCATGGATTTATGGAAGCAACGGCCTACGCATCCAAGATGATGTACGCCAACTGCAAAACGGCGTGCCAGACTTGCTGCGCCAACAACGTCAAGTTGGCGACATGCTGGGGCTGCCCAGCCCGGCACAGTTTTACTTGGTCAAAGGCAGCAGCGCCGAGCAAGTGCTGCAACGTGAAGAAGCGCTCAAGCAGCGCCTTGACGCCTTGGTGCAGCAAGGACAACTGACCGGCTACAGTGCCGTGTCGGATTGGGTGCCTTCCGCGCAGCAACAAAATGCCGATGCACAACTGGTATACACCGCGCAGACGCAAGTACTGCGCGGGATCAATGCGCAACTGGGCGAATCCTTTACGGTGACGTCCGTGGCAGAGATGCCACCGTTGACGGTAGAGGCATGGCTGGCAGAGCCTATTTCCATCGCCGCGCGCCCGCTCTGGCTGGGTGCGCACGATGGTATATATCGCAGCATGCTGATGCTGCGCGGTGTACAAGGCACCGCTGCTTTGCCTCTGCTGACACAGGCTGCGCAGGGATTGGATGGCGTCACCTGGGTGGACAAGCCCGCTGAAATTTCAGGCTTGCTGCACCATTATCGCTTGTCTATGTCAAAGCTATTGGTGGTAGGGCATGTGTTGGTGCTGGCGGCTTTGTGGCTGCGGTTCGGCCGCAACGCATGGCGCGCGTGGATGCCCACGGTGCTGGCAACTTTAGCTGTGTTGCTGGTGATGTCCATCGTGGGTGCGCAATGGCAGTTGTTTAACGTCTTAGCGTTGATGTTGCTGCTGGGGGTGGGCATTGATTACGGCATCTTCTTGCAAGCACATGAAGAGGATCCCCAAGCTTGGTTGGCGGTGGTCATTGGTGCGGGCAGTACATGGCTTTCTTTTGGACTGCTGGGGTTGTCACAAACCCCCGCATTGCGGGCTTTTGGGTTGACATTGATGCTGGGCTTACCACTGGTATTGGTGCTGGCACCTCTGTTTCGCGCTCCACCCAAAGAGGTCGTGAACGCAGGGGCGATATCCACTTGTCACACGCCATAGTGCCATGCCAATCGGTGCGAACGAAAGAACAACAGAGCTCTTGGAGGGAATGCAATGCTACGGGTAGAAAAAACGGAAATTTTGATCATCGGTGCGGGTCCCTCAGGTGCAGTGGCCGCAGGTTTGCTGCGCAAGCAAGGGCGGCAAGTGCTGATCGTGGAGAAAGAAACCTTTCCGCGCTTTTCGATTGGAGAGAGCTTGTTGCCACAAAGCATGACCTATATTGAAGAAGCGGGCATGCTGCAAGATGTGGTGCAAGCAGGTTTCCAATACAAAAACGGTGCTGCATTTGCCAAAGGCGATTTGCGCACAGCTTTTGATTTTCGTGACAAATTCACACCGGGCTGGGGCACCACCTACCAAGTGCAGCGCGCCGATTTCGACAAAGTGTTGGCCGATGCCGCAGAAAAAACGGGCACAGAAATTCGCTATTGCCACACCGTGACCGCGGTGGATGTATCGGGCGAGCATCCCCGGGTGACCGTGCGTTCCTTCGAAGGAGAAGAATACGTGGTGCAAGCGCGCTACTTGCTGGATGCCAGCGGTTTTGCTCGCATCTTGCCGCGAATGCTCAATCTGGAGAGCCCTTCTGACTTTCCGGTTCGCGGAGCGCTGTTTACACACATTGAAGATGGCATTGCTGTGCAAGACATGGATCGCAACAAGATTCTGATCTCGGTGCATCCCAAGCATTCTGATGTGTGGTTTTGGACGATCCCTTTCTCCAATGGTCGCTGCTCGCAAGGCGTGGTCGGCACCCCTGATTTTTTGGCGCAATACCAAGGCAGCGAGGTTGAGCGTCTACGCGCCATCATTGCCGAGGCACCCAGCTTGTCCCACGTGCTGCGCAATGCTACGTGGGATACCCCTGGCCGCACCATCACCGGTTACTCAGCCAACGTCACATCGTTGTGGGGCAAGGGTTATGCCTTGCTGGGCAATGCGGGTGAGTTTTTAGACCCTGTGTTCTCCAGCGGCGTCACCATTGCCTTCAAATCAGCGAGCTTGGCCGCCGCCTGTATTGAGCGCATGTGGCAAGGCGAAACTGTGGATTGGCAAACTGACTATGCCGAGCCATTGCAAGCCGGGGTCAATACCTTTCGCGCTTTTGTCACGGGCTGGTACGAAGGCAGCTTCCAAGACGTGATCTTTCATACCGAACACAATTCAGCCATTCGTAGCATGATTTCGTCGATTTTGGCGGGCTACGCATGGGACTCCCAAAATCCTTATGTGGCAGAGCCGCAGCGCCGTTTGCGCGTGCTCCATGCCTTGTGCACACAAGGTCAGGTGGTTGCTGCGTGATGCGAGGGTGGTTAGCCAAAGCGCGTGCACATCAGTTGCGCAGTGTGCAGATGGCGGCGGGCGTGTGTGCCTGCGCGATGCTGTGGGGCTGTGCGGTGCCACAGACACAAACGCCCGCTGCGCGTGCCAAAGCAAGCCCGTTGATTGCACTGCCACCCGCAGCACTTGGCTGCAACGTGGCTGTGCAGCAGCGCTTAACCGTGCTGCCGCCTGATGCTGCACCCCAAACGCTGGAGGCGCTACTGGAAGTGGACGCACAGCAGATGCAGTTGGCACTGTTTCATCTGGGGCAGCGCATGGGCGTACTGACGTGGGATGGGCAGCAACTGCACCGCGACTTGTCACGCTGGTGGCCTGCACAACTGCCACCTGAGCAAGTCATGAGCGATGTGCAATTGGCCCTGTGGCCTGCAGCAGCCATTCGCCCAAGCTTGCCTAGCCCTTGGTCTTTGGAAGAAATAGATAGCATAAGGCGTTTACTACACGGACGTGAAGCGCGTATTTCTATCCAATCCCCGAAACTCGATGTGCTAGAAATTCAGTACCCACAAGGGACATGGAGGCTGCGTATTGAATCCCCCGGTGGTATGCAACTGTGCCCGCCCACAGGAGAAAGCAAATGAGCCGCTATGTGTTTGTACAAGCGGTCTCTGCACGGAGCGCACTGGGCCATGATGCCTCCACCATGCGTGCGAACTTGATGGCATCCCACGACCCGCAATGCCTGCGCACCACAGATATCTACAGCCCCGGGCGAGCTCTTTCTTTGGGTTGCCTGCCTGCGGATGTCAGCTTGTCCGATTTGGCATTTGCCCCCTTGGCACAACGCTCTCGTAACAACGCTTTGGCATGGGCCACAGTGCAATCGTTGCGCGACGTGATCGCTGCCGCGCACGCGCAATATGGCCCCACGCGCATCGGTTTGGTGGTGGGCACCAGCACTGCGGGAGTGCAAGAAGGTGAGGGCGCCGCGGCACACCTGCTGTCGCACGGGCAATTCCCTGTAGGGTTTGACTATGCCGTGCAAGAGATGGGCAATGTGGCCACGTTTTTGGCGCAACATCTGGGGGTGCAAGGGCCATCGCACACCATCTCTACCGCCTGTTCATCCGGCGTCAAGGCCTTGGCCTCGGCGGCGCGTTGGTTGCAAGCAGATATGGTAGATGTGGTGATTGCGGGCGGCGTGGATGCATTGTGCAACTTCACGGTGTCAGGCTTCAGCGCGCTGGAGGCGGTTTCACCGCAACGCTGCAACCCACTGTCTGCCAACCGCAGCGGTATCAATTTGGGAGAAGGCGCTGCGTTCTTTGTGCTCAGCCGCACCCCTGCTTCGGTAAGGTTAGCGGGTTGGGGTGAGACACAAGATGCACACCACATGTCTGCCCCAGACCCAACGGGATGGGGCGCAGAAATGGCCATGCGTCAAGCGCTAGAGCGTGCTGGCATGTCTGCCACAGGAGTGGATTACGTCAACCTGCACGGCACGGCCACCCATCACAACGATGCAATGGAGAGCAAAGCCATCCAAGCGGTATTAGGCGGCAATGTGCCGGTCAGTTCTACCAAACCTTTGACAGGCCATACATTGGCCGCAGCAGGTGCGCTGGAAGCGGCCATCGCTTGGCATGTGTTGCAGCACAATCCCCAAGGTCACTTGCCCGCGCACTGGTGGGATGGCGTGCAAGATGCGGCCATCCCCGCATTAATGGTGGTTGAGCCTGGCATGCAATTGGGGCGAGCACCACGGGCAGTGCTGAGTAATTCTTTCGCTTTTGGCGGAAGCAATTGCGCCTTGCTGCTAGAGGCCGCGTGAGACGAAATGGTGTACGTAATGGGTGATTTTTTGTCGATTGAAAGCTATGTGCCGCACCGTGGCGTGATGCTGCTGCTGGACCGGCTGGTACAAGCCGATGCAGAAAGCGCCACAGCAGAAGTCACCGTGCCCGCAGATGGTTTGTTTTTGCAAGACCAAGGCATGCCCTCTTGGGTGGGGTTGGAGTACATGGCACAAACCGTAGCGGCGTGGGCGGGCTGGCAAGCGGCGCAAGCGCAGCAGCCCGTCAAATTGGGATTTTTACTGGGTACACGCAAATTTGTTGCACAGCATGCCTTTTTTGCGCCGCGTGCATGTTTGCAGATTCATGTGCGCTGTGAACTTGTTGCGGAAAACGGCTTGGGAATGTTCGATTGCCGCATCCTGAACGAAGCACAAGAGCTGGCCACCGCGCGCATCTCTGTGTATGAACCTGAGGACGGCAGCGCTTATATTCACGCGCTAGAAAAACAGGGAGTGGAAGAGAAACAATGAATGCGTCAACATCAGCGCAAACTGTCTTGGTGACCGGATCGAGCCGCGGCATTGGCCGCGCCATTGCACTGCGATTGGCCCGCGATGGCTTTGACATCGTGGTGCATTGCCGCAGGGGCATAGCACAAGCCCAAGAGACAGCCGTAGCCATCGAAGCACTGGGCCGCCAAGCCCGAGTGTTGCAATTTGATGTGGCAGATCGCCAAGCTGCGACGGCAGCTTTGGACAAGGATATGCAACTGCACGGTAGCTACTACGGTGTGGTTTGCAACGCTGGCATTGCACAAGACAACGCGTTCCCCGCCATGACGGGCGAGGAGTGGGATACGGTGGTACACACCAACTTGGATGCGTTCTATAACGTGCTGCACCCTATCGTCATGCCCATGGTACGCCGACGCAAGCCGGGCCGCATTGTGACGTTGGCATCGGTTTCGGCCTTGATGGGCAATCGTGGCCAAACCAACTACAGCGCAGCCAAAGCTGGCGTGATTGCAGCGACAAAATCACTGGCCATTGAACTGGCCAAGCGCGAGATCACCGTCAATTGCGTAGCTCCTGGTTTGATTGATACCGACATGGTTAACGATGATGTGCTGGAGCACGCGCTAGACCTGATCCCCATGCGCCGCATGGGGCACGTAGATGAAGTAGCCGCTGCGGTGGCATTTTTGATGGGACGAGATGCCTCGTACATCACACGGCAAGTCATCTCTGTCAATGGAGGCATGTTCGGATGAGTGCAACAGGAAGGCACCGTGTAGTGGTCACGGGAATTGGGGCTCTGAGCCCCTTAGGCCACGACTGGGCCACCGTACGTGCGCACTTGCACAGTGGGCGCAATGCAATTCGCACCATGGATGAGTGGAAATGCTATGAAGGGCTCAACACCCAACTCGGTAGCACCGTTCCACCGTTTGAATTGCCCAGCCATTACAACCGCAAAACCATGCGAAGCATGGGGCGGGTGGCCTTGATGGCAACACGTGCCAGTGAATTGGCGTTAGAGCAAGCGGGGTTGCTGGGTGACCCATTTGTGAAGAGTGGGCACATGGGGGTGTCATACGGTTCCTCCGCCGGGACGCCTGCCGCCATCGGTGATTTTGGTCGCATGATGGCCGAAAAGAGTACCGAAGGAATCAACGCCAACACCTACATCAAGATGATGTCGCATACGGCTGCGGTCAATATTGGCGTGTTCTTTGGCAGCACGGGGCGGATCATCACCACATCCAGCGCCTGCACCTCTGGCAGCCAGGGTTTGGGGTATGCGTTTGAAGCTATTCAAAGCGGCAAGCAGTTGGCCATGTTGGCCGGTGGTGCTGAAGAATTGGATGCCACTCAGGCTGCCGTCTTTGACACCTTGTTTGCCACCAGCCTGAAGAACGAAACGCCCGAGCTCACACCGCGGCCTTTTGATACACATCGCGATGGTTTGGTGCTGGGTGAAGGGGCATGCACATTTGTGCTGGAAGAGTTGGAGCATGCTTTGGCGCGTGGCGCGCACATCCAAGCCGAGTTGATTGGCTTTGCCAGCAATTCCGATGGCACGCACGTCACTCACCCCAATCCCGCCACCATGGCACAAGCCATGCAAATGGCGCTGGCCGATGCTGGCATTGCCCCTGAAGCCGTGGGCTACATCAACGCACACGGCACAGCCACCGACCAAGGTGACATAGCAGAATCTACGGCCACCTACTCCCTCTTTGGGCGCGGTGTTCCTGTCAGTACGCTCAAAGGTTATATGGGGCACACCTTAGGAGCTTGCGGCGCATTAGAAGCTTGGATGACACTCGAGATGATGCGTGAAGGATGGTTTGCCCCTAACGCCAATCTGACCGAGCCAGATCCGCGCTGCGCCGATCTCGACTACATCATGCACAGCCCGCGCGCCATACAAACCAATGTGGTGATGAGCAACAACTTTGCGTTTGGTGGTATCAACACATCGCTCATCTTCCGCCGCTGGCCGGACGCAACCTCAGAGATTTAAATCATGTCTATCCCACACATCCTGATGGCAGTGGTGGTCACCTTCACCATGGGCAGCGCCACAGCACGCACTGCAGAAATTTATGCACCACCACAAATTATCTTGGCGCCTGCTGCCGATGCTTCTGCGCAGCAAGTGCGCAACCGCATTATGGTGGCTGCACAAGGGCTGGGTTGGCAGGTGCTTAAAGATGAGCCTGGGCGCTTAGAGCTTTTCTTTGATAAGCAGGGCAAGCACCAAGTAACCATTGCCGTTCTTTATGCGGCAACGGCATACCAAATTGAATACGTTAACAGCATCAACCTCAACTTCACGGATGCCGACGGTACGCACCGAATCCACCCCAACTACAACCGCTGGATTCGTAACCTTATCAAGCAAATCGGCGTGGTGTAACACTGCCCTGTACACGTTGTGACAACAGCACATGTGATGTGTATGCAAAAGGAGAAAATATGAAAAAGTTGGTACTAGCACTGGCTGCACTTTCCACTGTCACCCTCACGCAAGCACGCGATGACGTAGTCATGCTGCCTCTGGCTGACGTGGTGCAAATGGGCCTGGCACAAGGCAAGCTCGACGGCAGCGTTAATTTCTACATGTCTGGGGCTCCTACGCCGCGTATTAGCGCCAAGATGGGCGAAGATACGTCGAACAAAAAGACCAATGGCGTGGGCAAAGATGATGCCACTGCATGCAACTGGGCTGCACTGTCAGCTTTGGTCGCTTTCCAAAACTCTGCCAAGCAAAAGGGTGCCAATGCTGTGGTGGATCTGCACAGTTTTTATAAGCGCAACACCAATAAAAATCGCGTGGACTACGAATGCCATGCTGGCAACATCATGGCGGGCGTCACGCTGAAGGGCACTTACGCTAGCGTTGCCAATTAAGTCTGCTGTTGTGCATAGCACCTGCCGCATCTTGCTGTCTCAGCAGCAGTATTTGTGGGAGCACCTGCAGGCATTGGATGGCGGTAGGCTAGATTGGTTGTCCGCATCTGAGCAGTTACGTCTAGCCACTTTGCACCAACTAACACGGCGCCAGGAATTCATCGCTTGCCGCTGGGCACTCCGGCAAGTGCTCTCCATGCATGCGACACAAGTCACCGAGTGGCAACTAGGCTGCGATGCAGGGCAGCCACCAAACATTCAAATCAGTCCGCTGCATGCACTGTGTGCCGATTGGCATCTTTCGTTGACCCACAGTGGTACTGAAATCGCCTGCGCAGCAGCACCATCGCCAGTGGGTATAGACATTGAATTGCTCGCACCCCGCCGCCAACGCAGTCCCGTATTAGAGGCGGCCTCTCTGGTTTGCGCACCCTCAGAGTTGCGACAAATACAATCGCTCCCCACAGAAGCAGCACAACGCACAAGCTTTCTGCGATATTGGAGTTTGAAAGAAGCATTTTTCAAATATGCCCGCACTGGATTGAATTGGGTGCAACTGCCCAAAATCACATGTACCCATGTGACGAACAACCAGATGGTGCCTGCCACTGCCATTGCGTATGCCCGTGTGTGGGAAAGTCAATCTGCGGTACTTGCAGTGTGCTCGCAGCAAGCCATGACGAAATACTTGTTCGCTACTCAATACGCAGACACCGTGTGGAACTCTGTGACAGATTGGTATTTCATAAGTGAAACTACCAGTGTTTCCTAGAAAGCTTTGAAGTCAGGAGCAGACATGCGAGAAATCGCGGTGAATTGACTGCTCTGAACGTCCGTAGCCATTGGCAACTCTGCGTTGAACGGCTGCAAACAGCCTGAAGCATCCCCATAGGTTTGCATTTTTGCTGATTAAGGGTTAGCACGAGATGGTGATCAACCTTCATGCACACACCCGGTGCTAGTACTTGGACGTCAAGTCAACAATCAGCGCTTCTGGTGGACTCGGGCCGCACAGACGTTTCCGGACCGAGCTTTTTGGGCACGGTAAAACGTCCGGATTTGATTCCTGCATACCAACTGGAGCGGTTGATGCCGAGCTTGAGCAAAACTGCTGGCAACCTGATCAAGAGTTCTTGGTGATGGCGTTGTTATTTTTCGTGTCAATTTTCATCAAGGCACATGACTATGCAAGTCAAGGTATTTCACGTCAGGTCAAACAAAAAAGCTTACTTGATTGCCTTGATGCCTGATCGCTAACAAATTTCGACAAAAAACGAAGATGGTTTCCAAGCAAGAATCAAGTGCGCCGCGGCCTGCGCAGCTGTATTTGAAGCTGTGACAGGCGACATATGAGAGATCACTGAAGACTGTGTAGCAATCGTGCACTCGGCGGATGTCAAATTGATCCAGCGCACGGCACGTGATTAAACTGCGTTGTCAACTTGAATTAGCAACTAATTTCAGCGTGAACTGAGATGACCGTATGCACCTGATGAATGTAAAATTTTCGATATAGATGTCTGGTTTTTCTTGTTTGCATTAAATATTTAGAGCTGCTGTGTCAAATAAAAATAGAATTTCTGTAGATTTGAGAAAGCTGATTTTGATGCTTTCCATTCTGAGTGGACTCATTGTTGTTGTCAGTGCATTTTATGCTGCCCACAGTGTCCAGCGCCAGCAATTGGTCAAAGCATCACTGGCAAATAATTATGTATATGCAGATAAATTAGCCAAAACAACGGATGATTTTTTAGATTCAGCGCAGCAGCAGTTAATGTTTTCGGCAGCCGTTCTTGCTGAAAACTTAGACAATAAAAAAATCTTAGAGGCTGAAGTAGATAGAGTTAGATTGCAAACTGATACATTTAACTCTGTTTTAATCGTTGATGTGAGTACTGAAGTTTTAGCAACTTCACCTGAGGCTTTGCAAATAACAGGGTTGAAGCTAAGCACGCAAGGCGTTTTAGAATCGATTGCTAAAAAAGCACCCGTCATAAGTGATCCTTACATCTCTACCGTAGGTAATTTGCTTGTTTTTATATCTCACCCTGTCTTTTCATCAAAAGGAAATTATCAGGGGTTTATAGCAGGGACAATCTATTTAAAACAAGCAAGTGCTCTACACCGGTTGTTAGGCGAGCATTATCATAAAGATGGTTCTTATATTTATGTTGTAGATAAAAATAAAAGATTGCTATACCATCCTAATCAAGCAAGATTGGGTAACGTAGTTGAGAATAATGCGGTAATAAATAGAGTTGTTCAAGGGGAAGAGGGTGAGTCTGTTGTTTTGAATAGCGAGGGCGTTGAGATGATCGCAGGTTTTGCAGTTTCAAGAAAAGCGGAGTGGGGCATTATCGCGCAAAGGCCTATGAGCGCCGCCCTTGTACCTCTAGAAACGTTGATGCATCAAGTCATTTACAAAACCTTGCCTGCAGTGATTTTGTGTTTTATTTTTATTTTGTGGTCAGCTAAAAAAATATCAATGCCACTGAAAATGCTGGCTGACAGTGCCCATAAGATGAACGATGATGAGACTGAAAAAAATATACAAAGCGTCAGGTCTTGGTATTTTGAGTCTCAAGAACTAAAAAGGGCAATGCTATTGGGCGTTGGTTTGCTTCACAATAATATTAAAAAACTTCGTGAAGATCTTCACAAAGATCCGCTCACTGGACTTGGTAATAGAAGAAGCCTTGATGCGACAATTCAAGAGTTTAAAAATCTTGAAATTAAATTCTCAATTATCACAATTGATATTGATTACTTTAAAAAAATCAACGATACATATGGCCATGATATTGGCGATAAAGTACTCAAGAATTTAGCCAATATTCTTGCGCATGTCTGTCGTTTGAACGATGTTCCCTGTCGTATTGGTGGTGAAGAATTTTTAATACTCTTGCCTAATACAAGAAAAGAAGATGCTGCAAAAATTGCAGAAAGACTGAGAGTGAATGTGGAACAAGCCGAAATGCCGATGGTCGGAAGGATAACCATTTCTCTGGGTATATCTAGTTATCCGGATGATTCGGTAGATGTCATCTCTGTTTTGAAATATGGTGACGAAATGCTTTACAAGGCAAAAAACAATGGCCGCAACCGTGTAGAAGTCTTTGAAGCCAGTATTTAGAAAGCCAAAACGCATGTGGTTCTTTGGCTGCTTGCTGTGACTTATTCGGCAGACAGGGGGTGTTGCATTGGCTAGTATGTTTACTCTGTTCTTTGCACGCAGCGTGGGGTTTTCTTATGCCTAAAAAAATACATTTCTTCGCTGGAATTTTTGCTACAGCGACGATTGGTGTTTTTTTCTTATCGACTGCGCTCGTTGAGCTTTTTGGGTCGCACGAGGAGATGGCTGCAGTCAAGCGGCTCATTGTGATGCCTGGACTTTTTTTGCTCGTTCCTGCGCTCGCTGCCACTGGCGGCAGTGGTTTCTTTCTTTCCAAGTCACGCTGTAGTCGACTTGTGGATGCGAAGAAGAAGCGTATGCCTTTTATTGCTGCCAACGGGATGTTGGTGTTGCTTCCATGCGCCATTGTGCTCAACCGCTGGGCCAGCGCCGGATCCTTTGACGCAGCGTTTTACTATGTGCAGGCGATTGAGCTTCTGGCCGGTGCCACCAATCTTGTACTAATGGGACTGAATATTCGTGACGGCCTGAAGCTGAGCGGAAAACTACGACCAGATTAGTCCGCCAGCACGTTCGCAGTGCATTCAAGCTGAGGAGGCACTGTTTCGTTGCGCACGCCAAAGTGCGTTGGTGGAGGCGCCGTTATGGGTTGTCGATGCTCGCAGTAGCCCGGCTCTAAATCAGCATCGTTTCATTCTCACTGCCAGTGCGCTTTGGCTTTGTGCTTCGTCAGTTCATATTGCCCGTGTTGCCGTAGTCACGGCTCGTTGACCTAGCCGTGTGCCACCAAGCCTTCAAGCAAAGGGTACTGATTTCCGTTTTTGGTGTGTATGACCCCTGGACGGTTTGTGTGGGGACTGTTCAACGTTTTGTGTGAGGCAGTGAGCGTGTAACGTCAAGCTTGCTGTTTGGCACGTGAAAGATTGGCCTTGGCGCGTTCCCAAGTGAGGCGTACATCGGTTTTCTCTGCAGTGCGGTACGTAAAGCTGCGACCCATCAGCCCTCCGCTACTAGGTAAAGCGGGTTGGCGTGATGTGGAGTTGGGCGTTGTGCTCATAAATCCTCCTGCCTGTGCGATGTGGTCTGGTGGATCTTTATGACCCATAGATGGCATCGTGCAGCAATTTGCTGTCTCTGGATCAAGCTTGTTTGCCATGGTGCTTGTCAGGATTTTTCGATCCCTCAGTGGCTGCTCAAGAGCGCCTGCTTTTCGGGTTGAGCTATCAGCCTATTACTGTGCTGCAACGCGCCAAGTGTTATGTTGCTCTTGCGCGGCAAGCTCATCCAGGGCTGCGCAGACATCGACCAGCTTTCCAGACAATACAAAACGGGAATTGTCAAAATCTTTCGTGCGACGCATCAAGCGCACATTGCCTGAACTGGCCTGACGATCAGTCAACTGCTCTGGCAGATTGATGAAGCGTGCTTGGTTGCACGCCGTATGGCTGGCTGGATTGATACGGGGCAAAGGTAGCTCGCAGTAAAAAAATTGCATGGCGATTTCCTCTGATGAGTGGATGGAGGGTGGCAAAAAAAGGCTGCAGTGATCCCTGCGGCACATAACGCCGCATTCGCAAGGATGAAGTGGGTAGAGCGGGTTAGAGCTGGAAAGCGTTGCGAATCAAGCCGACAGCCAGGCCTTCAATCGCAAAACTTTCGTTGTCATCTACTTGGATGACTGGGTAGTCTGGGTTTTCTGGCAACAGCTCGATGCCGGTGCTCGACTTGCGCAGGCGCTTGACGGTGACTTCATCGCCCAGGCGGGCCACCACGATTTGGCCGTTGCGTGCTTCACGGGTTGACTGAACTGCCAGCAAATCTCCATCCAAGATACCTGCATCGCGCATGGACATGCCGCGTACGCGCAAGAGGTAATCTGGCTTGGTGGCAAACATACTGCTTTCGACGGCAAAGCTTTGATCTATGTGCTCTTGCGCCAAAATGGGTGATCCGGCGGCCACGCGGCCAACCAGTGGAAGCAGCAGCGGTTGCATAGCGGCCATAGGCAAGTCAAAGTGTGTGCCACGTGCTGCATTGATATGGCGCACAGCATCACTGACCAAGCGTATGCCTCGCGAAGTGCCGCTGACTAGCTCTAGAACGCCCTTGCGTGCTAGGGCTTTCAGATGCTCTTCCGCAGCGTTGGCGGATTTAAATCCCAAGGTGCGGGCGATTTCTGCACGGGTTGGCGGCGCGCCTGTGCGTGAAATAGCATCTTGGATAAGGTCCAGAATTTGCTGCTGTCGGGGGGTGAGTGTGGTGTGCTCCATGCCTGTCCTTGCTGAGGATAACTGTTTGTTTATCCAGTACCTGTATTTTTAACCAGTTTTTGGAAGGCCGCAAGTGTCTACGACAAGAAAAATTGTGATCTTGGGGACAGGAGGGACCATTGCAGGGCAGGGCCATGCAGATGGAGGGAGTGTGGGCTATAAGGCGGCCCAGATTGGCGTTGCACAGCTGCTACAGCCTATTGCGCAAGGGTGCTTGCAAGGTCGATTTGCATTTGAAGTGGCGCAAATCGCGCAGCTCGATAGCAAAGACATGGATATCGATACTTGGCAGCAACTGGCCAAAGCCTGTGCCAAGTGGCTGCAGCATGAAGACGTGGCAGGCGTGGTCATTACCCATGGCACAGACACGCTGGAAGAAACCGCCTGGTTCTTGCAGTGCGTATTGCAGCTGTCAAAGCCGGTAGTGCTCACTTGTGCGATGCGCCCTGCAACGGCGCTGTCGGCAGATGGCCCTGCCAATTTGCGTGATGCCCTAGTTTGCTCCGCCCATGGTTTACCGGGTGTATGGGTGGCTGCTGCGGGCGAAGTGCATGCTGCGCAATCTGTGCGCAAAGTGCATCCGTACAGATTGAATGCTTTTTCATCCGGTGCGGCAGGGCCTGCAGGCTGGGTGGAAGAGGGGCGCGTGCGCTGGGCCACTAGCGCTCAGCTTGATCGTGAGAAATCTGCAGTGTCAGCAGCGGTTTGGGGCAGGGATGCTACGCAGTGGCCTTGGGTGGAGATTGTCACCAGCACTGCCTGCGCGCGCGCTGAGGCTGTAGACGCTTTGGTGGCAGGAGGCGTTAAGGGTCTGGTGGTGGCTGGCACGGGCAATGGTTCTGTCCATGAAGCGTTGCAGCAAGCGCTGCGCAGGGCGGTGAGCCAAGGCGTGCGGGTTTGGCGCAGTACACGCTGCGAGCAGGGGCAGATTGTGCTGGCCGATGGTGAGTGTGACCCGGGAGTAACGCCACTGAGCCCCGTGAAGGCGCGCATTAGTTTGATGCTGGCACTTTTGCCGCTGCAGGAGTAGTGCCAAGGTGATGCAGGCGTAAAAAAAGCTGCCCTTTGGGCAGCTTTTTTGTGGGCGATAGCAGCAATTAAGCGCTCAGTGCTTCAAAGGCGCGTGCAGTGATTTCTTCTACAGAGCCCATGCCGCTGATCGCACGGTACTTTGGTGCGTGTGCCGGGTCTTCCTTGGCCCATGCCTGGTAGTAATCAACCAATGGGCGAGTCTGGCTGCTGTACACGTCCAGACGTTTTTTCACGGTTTCTTCTTTGTCGTCTTCACGCTGGACCAAGTCTTCACCGGTCACGTCATCCTTGCCTTCTGTCTGAGGGGCATTGAATTTGACGTGGTAAGTGCGACCCGATGCTGGATGCGAGCGGCGGCCGCTCATGCGTTCGATGATGGCATCGAAAGGTACATCGATTTCCAGAACATAGTCCAGGTGCACACCCGCTGCCTTCATGGCATCGGCCTGAGGGATGGTGCGGGGAAAGCCGTCAAACAGGAAGCCATTGGCGCAATCTGCCTGGGCAATGCGTTCTTTGACCAGGTTGATGATCAGATCATCGCTGACCAGCTGACCTGCATCCATTACCGCCTTGGCTTGCTGGCCCAGAGGTGTGCCAGCCTTGACTGCGGCACGCAGCATGTCGCCAGTAGAGATTTGGGGGATGCCGAACTTCTGGCAGATGAAGGCGGCTTGCGTGCCTTTGCCGGCGCCGGGTGCGCCCAACAAAATCAGTTTCATGGAGATCCTCGAAATGTAGAAATTCTTGGTGGAGCGGGGGCTTTTCTTGAACAAGAAAAGCAGGCAGCAACCGCTCGATATTCATTCAAGGATAGCACGCACGCCCTTGTTTTTGACTTACAAAACGCAGAGATATTCCCGTAGATGCAGTTTCTGAACAGCTGTTTTAGGTGCTTGACAGCGGTGTGTAGCGGTGTTTATCAACTATGCACAGCAGGAATGGATGCCATGGGTTGTCTGCATCTCTTGTAGAAGAGTAAACGGGTTGCTGTATAAAAAATGAGCAGTTAGCGCTGGTCTGACTTTGTTTTGCGCATCAAAGAATTCGCAAAACATGATGGAATCAGCGCTAACTGCTCTTATTTTTCCTTAAATTTTCAGAAATTTCTGAAAATTGAAGGATCAAGCGTTGTACAACAACGCGCGAACGCGATCAAGGTCTTCGGGTGTATCAACACCAGCGCCCGGTGCGTTGTGCGTGATGTGCACCGCAATTGAGTGGCCGTGCCACAGGGCGCGCAACTGTTCCAGCGACTCAACGGCCTCGGTGGGCGCAGGAGATAGTTGCGGAAAACCGCGCAAAAACCCCGCACGGTATGCGTATATACCAACGTGGCGCAAGGGGGTGAAAGCGCTGTTTTCATTCCACCATTGCTCACTGGCTTGGTCGCGGTGCAACGGAATGGGTGCGCGGCTGAAGTAGTGGGCCAGACCTTGTGCATTGCAGACAACTTTGACGACGTTGGGGTTCACGTAATCTTCGAAGCTGGCAATGGGGTGGGCAGCTGTGCCCATGCTGGCGGTAGGCGCTGCGGCCAGAACCTGCGCGACCGCGTCAATCAGGGCAGGGTCAATCAGCGGCTCGTCACCTTGCACGTTGACCACCATGTCGTCGCCATCCAGGCCCAGCTGTGCGCAGGCCTCAGCCAGGCGATCGCTGCCGCTGGGGTGGTCGGCGCGGGTCAGGATGGCGTCAATGCCATGGGCCTGACAGGCTTGCACGATGCATGCACTGTCGGCTGCAACCACCACGCGGGTTGCACCGCTTTTGCGCGCCTGCAGGGCTACGCGCACCACCATGGGCAGGCCTGCAATATCGGCCAGTGGCTTGTTGGGCAAGCGGCTGGATGCCAGACGCGCCGGAATCAGAACGGTGAAGCTCACGGTGCTCACGCTTGCAGTTCGCTGTCGTCCAGAGTGCGGGCTTCGTTTTCCAGCAGGATGGGCATGCCATCGCGCACGGGATAGGCCAGGCGTGCGCTTTGCGAGATCAATTCTTGGCGCTCCTTGTCAAAGCGAAGGGGGCCTTTTGTGACGGGGCAGACCAGAAGTTCAAGCAGTTTGGGATCCATAGCGGTGTACCGGTGGGTGTTCTTTAATGGGGTGATGATAGGCACGGCTGGGCATCCAGCAGATCAAAATAGCCTTGATCCACTTGCAAATGCAGGGGCACAGCCAGTGCCTGCGGCATGGTTTGCCAGATTTTGGCAGCGTCTTTTTCAGTGCACACCACGAGCAAATGCTCATCAGATGGGCGTTGCCAGCTTTCAAAATTGTAGTGATCGGGTAAGCCTTCGGTGCTGACAACGTTCAGAGGCATGGCGCGCAGCATGGCAAAAAACTCTTCGGGCCGGGCAATGGCGGCCAAGGCGTGTAGCGCTTGGCCTTGCAAATCAGACAGTGCTACGCGGGTGCCATTGCTGCGTACAGCAAAGGGTGCCAGCTGGCGCTGCAGCAGAAAACTGGGGGTGCTTGCCGGCGTGCCTTGCGGCGGTTGTGGCGCTGCATGCAATACCGCGGTCACTGGGCGCGGCCAGGGCTCGCGCAAAGGGCCGGCAGGCAGCAGCCAGCCGTTGCCAATGCCTTCGCTGTTGAACACGCACACCTGCACATCGCGTGCCAGAGCATGGTGCTGCAGGCCATCGTCGCATACAAGGACGTTGGTGGCCGGGTAAGCCGCCAGCAAGGCGCGGGCGGCGGCGATGCGCTGGCGTGCCACAAACACGGGGACACCACTGGTGCGGGCCATCAGCAGGGGTTCATCGCCCACGTCTTGTGGCAGAGATTGGGCCGTGGCCTCACGGCAGTCGTCGGCGTTGCGGCCATAACCACGCGAGATGATGCCGGGCGTAAAGCCACGGGCTTGCAGGTGTGCCACGGTGGCCAGCGTGACGGGTGTTTTCCCGGCGCCGCCTGCAATCACATTGCCAATGACGATGACGGGCACGCCTGGATGCTGCGCCTTTTTCCAACCCCATTGGTACAGTTTGCGCTGAAGGCCTGAGAGTGCGCCGTACAAGGCCGCTACGGGCAACAAAGCCCAAGCTGCCAGGCTGCGGCTGCGCCAAATGGTGCGAAGCCGGTCTGAGCCTGTGCCCTGGTGGGCGGGGGCGCGCATGCGGTGTGCCTTACTTTTTGCCTGCCGCAGCGGCGGATTGCGTGGCAAAGGTAATTTGCGTCAAGCCGGCACGCCGAGCGGCTTCCATGGCAGAAACCACGGACTGGTGCGGCGCGGCTGCATCGGCGCTGATGATGACAATGCTGTCGCCACCTGCGGGGGCAGCACCTGCCAAAGCGCTGGCGATGGCATCAACGGAGCGGTCTTCCAGCGCATTTTTGTCAATGGCGTAGCGGCCGTCAGCAGCAATCGAGATGACCACTTCCTTGGGGCGATCACGCATCTTCTCTGTGTCAGCCGTGGGCAGTGTCAGTTGCAGCTCGGTGAACTTGCTGTAAGTGGTGCTCAGCATCAGGAAGATAAGCACCACCAGCAGCACGTCAATGAACGGAATCAAATTGATCTCAGGTTCTTCCGTGCGGCGAGGGCGAAAATTCATGGCCATGGTGCGCTTCGCTTACTTTGTACGCAGATGGTTGAGGTGGCGCAAAAACTGCTCGCTGGCCAGCTCCAGTTGCAGCAGGTAGGCATCGACCCGTGCGCGGAAGTACTTCCAGAAAATCAACGCAGGGATCGCCACGATCAAGCCAAATGCGGTGTTGTACAGCGCAATGGAGATGCCGTGCGCCAGTTGCCCGGGGTTGCCGGTGCCCATTGCGCCAGAGCCCGACTGCGAGCCAAAAATCTCAATCATGCCAATGACCGTGCCCAGCAAGCCCAGCAAAGGCGCTGCAGAGGCGATCGTGGCCAGCGCGCCCAGATATTTTTCCAGGCGGTGGGCGACAGCACGGCCCGTTGATTCCATGCGCGCGCGCAGGTCTTCTTCACTGCTTTTGGGGTGCGCGTTGAGTTGCTGCATGCCACTGGCCAGCACTTCGCCCAGCGCACTGTTTTGCGCCAGTTGCTGAATCACGTCGTTGGAGGGCAGGCGGTCTTTTGAGACGGCGATGGCCTCATCCAGCAACTTGGCAGGGGCGACGCGTGCGGTTTTCAGGGAGACGAAGCGCTCAAAAATCAGCGCCAAGGCGAAGATGGAACATGCAATAAGAGGCCAGATGGGCCAGCCAGCGGCCTGTATGATCGACAGCAACTTTATTTCTCCCGTGCTTGTGTGTTGTTTGCTTGCAGCCACGCATTATCACGCAGCGTCTGCGCCGTGCTTGGCTTGCCAGCCTTGATTTGCGCGCATTTGGCTGGCATCAAAGCTTAAGCGCAGGCCTGTGGGTTGCGCTGTTGTTTTCTGTGCCCGCCTGAGAGCCTTTACGCATGTCTTTCTTTGATCACACATCCGCCCTTGCTCAACCCCGCGTCTGGGACGTTGGCGCGCTGTGCCGCGCGATTGCCGACAGCCTGGAGGCGCGCTTTAACCCCGTCACCGTGCGCGGTGAAATTACGGGCTTTTCACGTGCAGGCAGTGGGCACTGCTACTTCAGCATCAAAGACACGGCAGGGCAGTTGCGCTGTGCCATGTTTCGCCGCGCTGCCATGGCGATGGACTTCACGCCGCGCGATGGCGAACTGGTGGAAGTGCGTGGCAAGCTGGGCGTGTATGAACAGCGTGGCGATCTGCAACTGATTGTGGACAGCCTACAGCGCGCCGGGCAGGGCGCTTTGTTTGAGCAGTTTTTGCGCGTCAAAGCCCAGCTTGAGGCAGAAGGCCTGTTTGATGCAGCCCGCAAGCGCGCTTTGCCTGTCATGCCACGCGGCATTGGGGTAGTGACCTCGTTGGGGGCTGCAGCCTTGCACGATGTGGCAACTGCCTTGCGCCGCCGGGTGCCGCATATCCCTGTGCTGATTGCGCCGTCTTTGGTGCAAGGGGGCGATGCACCCGCATCCATCGTGCAGGCTTTAAAGCAGCTTTACGCCTTGGCGCAGCGCCAAGGCGAAGCCGGTGTGCCGGCGGTGGACGTGATTTTGCTGGTGCGTGGCGGTGGCTCCATGGAAGACCTGTGGGCGTTCAATGACGAGCAAGTTGCACGCACGATCGTGCAAAGCCCGGTGCCTGTGATCTGTGGTGTCGGTCACGAAACTGATTTCACCATTGCCGACTTTTGCGCTGATTTGCGCGCTCCCACGCCTACTGCGGCCGCAGAGCTGGTGGCGCTGCCGCGCCAGGCCTGGCTGGATGGGTTGACCTTGATGGAGCAGCGCATTCAGTCAGGTGTGCTGCGCCAAATTGATAAAAATGCCCAGCGTCTGGATGCCAACGCAGTGCGACTGGGGCGGCCCAGTCAGCAAATGGCGAACCAGCGTCTGCATTTGTCGCAGCTCAAGCAGCGTGCACACCATGGACTGCTGATGAAGATGCAGCAACACGCGCACAGGCATCAAGCTTTAGAGGCAGGTTTGGGCCAAACGACGGCGCAACATTTGAAAACGCAGCGGCAATGGGTGGCGCAAATGCACCAGCGCATGGAGCTGCTCAACCCCCAGCGAGTGCTGGAGCGCGGCTACAGCGTGCTGACTACGCAAAGCGGGCAAGTCATTACCCGGGTAGAACAGGCTGCGGTCGGTGCGCCTTTGAAGGCTATGCTGGCCGATGGTGTTTTGGATGTGACAGTCACGCAGCCCAAGCTTTTATAAGGCCTGACATAGTCAGGTGCTTTCGCTTTAATAGCTATAACACTTAACTTGTAGCTGCAATACACTTGGGTTCTTCCTACAATGGCTGACAAGGCGCGTTGTTTGCGCCAAGTCAAAATGCATGCTCAGGCTTGCTGCTGTACAGGTGGCGCTACTACGCACTCTGTGTAGGACTTCTAATTATTTAAACCACGACGAGGATTCAAGATGGAACATACCTTGCCCCAGTTGCCTTACGCTATTGACGCGCTGGCTCCCCACTACAGCAAAGAAACTTTTGAATACCACCACGGCAAGCACCACAACACGTATGTGGTGAACCTGAACAACCTGATCAAGGGTACAGAGTTCGAAGCCTTGTCGCTGGAAGAAATCGTTAAGAAGGCCAGCGGTGGCATCTATAACAATGCAGCCCAGCACTGGAACCACAGCTTCTTCTGGAAGTGCATGACCCCCAATGGTGGCGCAGCACCAACTGGCAAGCTGGCTGACGCCATCAACGCCAAGTTCGGCAGCTTTGACAAGTTCAAGGAAGAGTTCGCCAAGTCGGCAGCGGGCAATTTTGGCTCGGGCTGGACATGGCTGGTCAAGAACGCTGACGGTTCCGTTGAAATTGTGAACACCGGCGCTGCAGGCAACCCCATTGTTGACGGCAAGACACCGCTGATCACTGTGGACGTGTGGGAGCATGCCTACTACATTGACTACCGCAACGCGCGCCCCAAGTTCCTGGAAGTGTTCCTGAACAACCTGGCGAACTGGAAGTTTGCGGAAGAAAATTACGCAGCCTGACACTTCGCTGTCATCGCAGACCGTGAGGTCCGTCAAGCCCGCTGGTGAAAGCCCGCGGGCTTTTCTTTTGCTGCCCTGTTAGATTGCAGGAAGCAAACACTAAACAATGCTTGCGTCAATCAAGTCTTATAGAAGAGTTTTTAAATAACTCTTGTACAAGAGTTGGTAAAAAGCGCAGATCAACGGTTAGAATTTTGCATCATGGGAGTCTGCTTCACGCATGCGAAATTTGCTGCTGCTTTTTGCGCAGTTCAGATGGCAGCACTGCAGCGGGCAACCCGGTCGGGAGCAGGTCATGAGTGCCTATCCACATCCCAGCAATCCATTGAGCCAAAAGCAAGAGATGACAACACAGCAATCCACCATCATCTACACCCTGACGGATGAAGCTCCCCGTCTGGCGACCAGCGCGTTTTTGCCCGTCGTGCAAGCTTTCGCTTCCACTGCTGGCGTGAATGTAGAGACCAGCGACATCTCTGTAGCTGCCCGTATCCTGAGCGAATTCAACGACATGCTGCCAGAGGCGCAGCGCGTACCAAACACCTTGGCAGAGCTGGGCAAGCTGACCTTGACGCCCGATGCCAACATCATCAAGTTGCCCAACATCTCCGCATCGGTGGCGCAACTGATGGCCGCCATCAAGGAGCTGCAAGGCAAGGGCTACGCACTGCCTGACTACCCTGAAGACCCAAAGACGCCCGAAGACAAAGCCATTTTGGCGCGCTACTCCAAGTGCATTGGCTCGTCTGTGAACCCCGTGCTGCGCGAAGGCAACTCTGACCGCCGCGCACCTGCTGCGGTCAAGAACTACGCCAAAAAGCACCCCCATTCGATGGGTGAGTGGAAGCAATGGTCGCGTACCCACGTTTCGCACATGCACGAAGGCGACTTCTACCATGGTGAAAAGTCCATGACACTGGACAAGGCCCGCGATGTGAAGATGGTGCTGGAGACTGCGTCGGGCAAGTCCATCGTGCTCAAGGAAAAGGTAGCGCTGAAAGACGGCGAAATCATCGACTCCATGTTCATGAGCAAGAAGGCGCTGTGCGACTTCTATGAAAAAGAGCTGGACGACTGCAAGGAAGCGGGCATTTTGTTCTCGCTGCACGTCAAAGCCACCATGATGAAGGTCTCGCACCCCATCGTGTTCGGTCACTGCGTGAAGATCTATTACAAGGATGCGTTTGCCAAGCATGGCAAGCTGTTTGACGAGTTGGGCGTGAACGTGAACAACGGCATGTCGACACTGTACGAAAAGATCGAAACCCTGCCCACTTCGCAGCGCGAAGAAATCATTCGTGATTTGCACGCCTGCCACGCAGGTCGCCCCGAGCTGGCCATGGTGGACTCGGCCAAGGGCATCACCAACTTCCATTCGCCCAACGACATCATTGTGGATGCATCCATGCCCGCAATGATTCGTCAGGGTGGCCAGATGTGGGGTGCTGACGGCAAGCCTTATGAGTGCAAGGCCGTGATGCCTGAGTCGACTTTTGCCCGTATCTACCAGGAGATGATCAACTTCTGCAAGTGGCACGGCAACTTCGACCCCCGCACCATGGGCACAGTGCCCAACGTGGGCCTGATGGCGCAAAAGGCCGAAGAGTACGGCTCGCACGACAAGACGTTCGAGATCTCTGAAGCCGGTGTGGCCAACATTGTCGACATCGCCACTGGCGAAGTGCTGTTGACCCAGAACGTGCAAGAGGGTGACATCTGGCGCATGTGCCAGGTCAAGGACGCGCCTATCCGCGACTGGGTGAAGCTGGCCGTCACACGCGCCCGCAACTCTGGCATGCCTGCAATTTTCTGGCTGGATGCTTACCGCCCCCACGAAGCCGAGCTGATCAAGAAGGTGCGTACGTACCTGAAGGACCACAACACCGAAGGTCTGGACATCCAGATCATGAGCCAGGTGCGCGCCATGCGCTTCACCCTGGAGCGTGTCGCCCGTGGCCTGGATACCATTTCGGTGACCGGCAACATTCTGCGCGATTACCTGACCGACCTGTTCCCGATCATGGAGCTGGGCACCTCCGCCAAGATGCTGTCCATCGTGCCTTTGATGGCTGGTGGCGGCATGTACGAAACAGGTGCAGGCGGCTCGGCCCCCAAGCACGTGCAGCAACTGGTGGAAGAGAACTTCCTGCGCTGGGATTCGCTGGGTGAATTCCTGGCGCTGGCCGTGTCGCTGGAAGACATGGGCATCAAGTACAACAACGCGCAAGCCAAGCTGCTGGCCAAGACGCTGGATCAGGCTACTGGCAAGTTGCTGGATGAGAACAAGTCGCCAGCGCGCAAGGTTGGCCAGATCGACAACCGTGGCAGCCAGTTCTATCTCTCGCTGTACTGGGCACAGGCTTTGGCGGCACAAACTGAAGACGCCAGCCTGGCTGCAAAGTTTGCGCCTTTGGCCAAGACGTTGACCGAAAACGAAGCCAAGATCGTGGCCGAACTGGGCGCCGTGCAAGGCAAGCCCGTGGACATTGGCGGTTACTACCAGCCTGACCTGTCCAAGCTGGATACCGTCATGCGCCCCAGCGCAACGTTCAACGCTGCGATTGCATCGCTGGCTTAAAGCGAAAGACAGCCTGCACTCCACGATGGAGTGCAGGTTTGAAAAAGAGAGCTGTTAGCGCACTGTGTGCTTGGGTTTGAGATAGAAAACTATCTGAAACCTAAGTGCAGTAAGCGCTAGCAGCTCTCTTTTTTGTTTCTGTAGGGAAAGCGCAGGCACGAGCGCTGGGCAGAGCTGGGCAGAGCTGGGCAGAGCTGGGTAGTGCTTGGCCGTGCTGGGCAATGCTTGCTTGTGTTTGGCATTACTGGCTGTGACCCGATGCTCTGTCACCGTGTCATCTCACACTGTGTGCTGGCGGTAAGGGGTGGCCTGAAGATGGCGCTGTGGTAATGTGGCGAGAAGCTGCTGCAGCGTGCGCAGGCCATGCATAAGTTGTGTTCGCCCCTGCTTTCGGCTGCTTGCTCACAGCTGTTGGCACAGCCTCTGGTGCGTTGTTACTCAGTGCCGCCTTGTGCCGTAGTTGTCATGCACTCGAACAGCCTGCCGCTTGGCACGTCGCGTCTTCAGCGCCCATCTTGGGTGGGCTGGATGGGGTAGCCACTGTCAGGTGCTTGGCAGCTTGCCTGTATGGGCAGGGCGGCAAAGGTGCCGCCCAGGATTTAAGGCGCAGTGGCCTTGAAGGGCGCGCCCGTAAGCTTGGCACCAGCCTTGATGCCTTTTGCTGCAAACCAGCCCTGGTTCATCTCCAGCACGTACCGCACAGGTTTGGCCGAGCAGTGGGAGTTTTCATCCAGCGGCTGCATGTCAGCCAGGTTGACAATGGTTCCGTCATCAGCCACGAACGCCGCAGTCAGTGGCAGCAAGGTGTTTTTCATCCAGAAACACTGCACGCCAGGGTTTTCAAACACAAACAGCATGCCTTCGTGCTGGGGCATGGAGGTGCGGTGCATCAAGCCAGTCTGGCGCTCATGAAAGCGCGCTGCAACTTGCGTATCAATGCGGAACATGCCTGCTCGCAATTCAATACGAGGCAGGTTCAGTTGTGGCTCGCCCGCAGGGGCTTGAGCGTGGGCGGCAAAGCCCGTGGCCAGCAGGGCAGCCAGTGCCAGGCGGGCGCTTAATCGGAGTGGCAGCAGGTTCATGGCGCTATTGTGCAATGTCATGCAGGTGCCTGTGTGTGTCTTGGATGACTAACAAGCTCACCTAGAATGATTGTCCAACGCTGTACACACACGGCATCGGTTTTGAGTTGGAGTCAGGAGACCGCGTTCCATGAGCAAATACACCCACATTCAAATCCCCGCGCAAGGCGAGAAGATCACCGTCAATGCGGACATGACCTTGAACGTGCCCCTGCAACCCATCATTCCCTTTATTGAGGGTGATGGTGTGGGCCGTGACGTTACCCCGGTGATGCGCAAAGTGGTGGATGCCGCTGTGGCCAAGGCCTATGGCGGGGCACGCCAGATTCAGTGGATGGAGGTGTATGCAGGGCAAAAATCCACCCAGATCTACGGCCCCGATGTGTGGCTGTCTGACGAAACGATGGATGCCGTGCGTGAATACGCAGTGTCCATCAAAGGCCCGCTGAACACGCCTGTGGGCGGTGGCATTCGCTCGCTGAACGTTGCCTTGCGCCAGGAGCTGGATCTGTATGTCTGCCTGCGGCCCATGCGCTATTTCAAGGGCGTGCCTTCGCCGGTGCGTGAGCCCGAGAAGACCGACATGGTGATTTTTCGCGAAAACTCGGAAGACATTTATGCGGGTATCGAGTTTGCAGCTGGCAGCGACAAGGCCAAAAAGCTGATCGCCTTTCTGCGCGACGAGCTGGGTATCGACAAGATCCGCTTTCCTGAAACCTCGGGGCTGGGCATCAAGCCAGTGTCCAAAGAGGGTACGGAGCGCCTGGTGCGCAAAGCCATTCAGTACGCGATCGACCATGACAAGCCTTCCGTCACCTTGGTGCACAAGGGCAACATCATGAAGTTCACCGAAGGCAGCTTTCGCGACTGGGGCTATGACCTGGCAGTCAAAGAGTTTGGTGGCGAGCTGATTGATGGTGGCCCATGGGTGCAGGTACTCAGTCCCAAGACAGGCAAACGCATCACCATCAAAGACAGCATCACCGATGCGTTCTTGCAGCAGGTGCTGCTGCGCCCGGCCGAGTACAGCGTGATTGCCACGATGAATTTGAATGGGGACTACATCTCGGATGCGGTGGCCGCACAAATTGGCGGTATCGGAATTGCTCCAGGGGCCAATATGTCCAACGCCGTGGCCGTGTTTGAAGCCACGCATGGCACAGCCCCGAAATATGCCGGCAAAGACTATGTGAATCCCGGCTCGATGATCCTGTCCGGAGAGATGATGCTGCGGCACATGGGCTGGTCAGAGGCGGCAGACTTGCTCATCAGTGGCATGGAAAAAGCCATTCAAAGCAAGAAGGTGACATATGACTTTGCGCGCTTGATGGAGGGCGCAACACAGGTGTCCTGCTCTGGCTTCGGGCAAGTAGTGATCCAGCATTTGTAATGCGTTCTGCGCTCAACCACCCCGCAAGGCTTTGCGGGGTTTTTTGTGCCCAAATAGGGCATCAGCGCTGATCTGGTCAGCGCCAGTAGCTATCGAATATGAGTATTGTGCTTTCCTCTACTACCCCTGTGCCTGAACCTGTAGACGGCATGCAGGGGCGTGCGCGCAAACTGGCCATGGCCGTCATCGTCTGTGGCTTGATGATTTGTGTACTCGACAGCACCATGCTGAATCTGGCTTTGCCGCAAATGGCCCGCCAGTGGCAGATTGACCCGTCCTACACCTTATGGGTGGTGAATGCCAACCAGATTGCTTCACTGGTGTTGCTGCTGCCTTTGGCGGCGCTGGGAGACCGGCTGGGTTACAAGCGCGTGTACCTGTGGGGCATGCTGGTGTTTGGCTTGGCCAGCATCATGGCGGCGCTGGCACCTTCGCTGCCCTGGCTGATTGCTGCGCGTGCCCTGCAAGGGATGGGCATGGCAGGCGCTTTGAGCGTGAATGGTGCGCTGGTGCGCCAGATTTATCCGCGAGGCATGCTGGGGCAAGGCATGGCCTTGAACTCCATGGTGGTGGCCCTGAGCACGGTGATGGGCCCTGTGCTGGCGGCTTTGGTGCTGTCACAACTGAACTGGCGCTGGCTGTTCAGTCTGCATCTGCCTTTGGCGCTGTGGGTGTGCTGGCTGGGCATGCAGTCGCTGCCCAAGCCTCGCCAAGCATCTGACACGCGCGGCCTGTCGTGGTGGGATGTGGGCCTGAACGTGGTCATGTTTGGCTCGATTTTCTTGGCGCTGGATCGTGTCAGCCATTCACAGGGCGGACAAGGCTTGCAGTGGGCCGCCCTGTGGTTTGGCATTGGCCTGATAGCAGGCGTTTTTTATGTGCGCCGCCAAAAGCGCGAAATGCAACCCATGCTGCCACTGGATTTGCTGCGCATTCCGGTGTTTGCCCTATCGATGGGCGCATCCATCAGCGCTTTCAGCGCACAGACCATTGCTTTTTTGGCCATCCCATTTTTGTTGATTGAAACCCATGGCGTCAGCATTGGCCGGGCAGGGTTGCTGATCAGTGCCTGGCCTTTGGCGCTGGCCGTTGTGGCCCCGATGGTGGGGCGCAAAATTGGCCGTATTCCAGCAGGGCGGCTGGGGGCTATGGGGATGTCGCTGTTTGCTGCAGGCCTGTGCGCACTGGCTTTGCTGCCCGTGGGCGCTGCGGCTTGGGATATTGCATGGCGTCTGGCGCTGTGTGGTGCTGGTTTTGCCATGTTCCAGTCGCCCAACAATCACACGATTGTGACGACAGCACCTGTACACCGCAGTGGCGCTGCCAGCGGCATGCTGGGCTCAGCGCGGCACACAGGGCAAGGTTTAGGGGCGGTGTGTCTGGCCGGGGCATTTGTTCTGTGGCCAGGCACTGAAGGTGTGGCTGAGCAACGGGCCATGTGGCTGGCTGTTGCGTTTGCGGTGCTGGCGGCATGCTTTAGCGGCTTGCGCTACACGCCAGTTGCGGCAGCTCCAAAAAACTGAACACACATCGGCTCAGACCACGCAAAACTCCTGAGCTTGTGGCTTGAATGCTGGTGCGGGCTGCGTTTACTCTTTGGGCTGCTCTGCAGGTACAAACTCATCCCATGGGGCTTTAGAGGCCACATGCGTGTGTTTTTGCTTTTCTGGAGTGAAAGGCGTATCCAGCGTACCCAAGGCGATGCATACCCAGTCAGGCCAATCCCCTTTGGATTGCGACCAAAACAGCGAAGAGCCGCAGTGCGCGCAGAACTGGCGCACCGCAAATTCAGACGATGCATAGGATTGAATGTCCGCGGCCCCGGTCACGATACGCAGGGCACCGTGTGGTACAGCGCCATAGGTGGAAAATGCGGCACCATGGCTCTTTTGGCACTGCCCGCAGTGGCAGTGCGTGACTGCTTTGGGCGGTGTAAGCAGCTCATAGCGGACCTTGGTGCAAAGGCAGCTTCCGTGATAAATCTTTGGCGCACTCTGGGGCATATGGTCACGGCAACGTCTTGAAAGGCGTGATCCTACCTTGTGCTGGCTGCCTACCAATCGCAGCGGCGACCTTGAAACTTTGACCATGCTCGGAACACTGAAGCCACGCAATGGAATGCGTTAATGGCATGCATTCAAGATGGCGTTTGGCTGGGTATCAGACTTGCGGGCCAGGGCTGCAATTGCAGCTCCAGCGTCTGGGCTTCAAGATGGGAGCCTTCACGCAGTGGCTCCAATTGCCCGATCGGAAGAAAACCATATTTTTGGTACAGGCGCATTGCGGGGCTTTGGGCAAGGGTAACGCCCAGACAAACACGGTGCACGGCCTTTTTTCTGGCCCACATGACGGCGCAATCCAGCAACGCGTGGCCAGCGCCTGATCCTCGAACGGCTGGGTCCACCCACATCTGGTAGATGTGTGCGGTGTCCGGCTCTGCAGCCGACAGCTTGCACCAGACCAGGCCACACACATCTTCTTGGATGAGGGCGAATAAAGGATAGTCGCTGTGGGAGGAAAGGGCTGTCTTTATCTGGTGCTGCCAGGCCGCATCCGTTTTTGCGCTTTCGATTGCGTAAGTGCTTCCAAAGGCGTCTGGTGCATCGTGCAGCGCACGCAGTCGTACGTCACGGTATTTTTGCCATTCACTGACTTGAATCTGGCGAATATCAATCAAGATAACTCCTTGAAAAGGTGTGCCATTTTTTGTTTGCCAAGAACGCGGCTGGATACGGTTGAAGCAACATGCTGGCACCAGTACAACGAAAAGCCCAAGCGTATCTGGTCAAAACATATAGTTTGGGCTGGCTGGTGAGCAGTTGGCAAAAATCCTCATCGATTGATGCGACTCAAGCACAGTGGCCCAGTTCATGCGGTAACTTGGAGACCTTCACTCTTGCACAGTGACAAGGAAAAGAGACAAGCACCATGGCCAAAAAATTTCCAGTAGTTCCAGCCCATCCCGAGCGATTGTGCTGGGGTTGCGACCAGTATTGCCCTGCAGACGATCTGCGCTGCGGCAATGGCTCGGACCGAACTCCGCACCCCTGTGAACTCTGGGGTGACGATTGGGAGCAACCCCTTACCCCTGAAGCGCAGACACAGGAAGTCAGCAAACGTTTGCAGCGCTGAGCGCTTGTGAGTGCAGTGGGACGCATGCCTTTGTATTGCATAAAAGAATCATGCAATAGGTAGTCAACAGAAATGGGCAGCAGCAAGCAACAGCAAACAGTAGTGCCTTATGGCGTGCATCGGTCTACAGGCGTTGTAGATTCGACGCATGAAGACACAGCTTGCTAAACACCTCGCTTACTGGTCGTTAGCGATTGACGGTCAACCGATTCAGACGCCTGCAGCCTTGCTGCAACCCGTGATCTGGCAGGGGCAAGCCGCGATGCTGAAAATCTCAATGGCCAGTCAAGAGATCGAAGGCTATGCGTTGCTACGGTGGTGGGGTGGCGATGGCGCTGCCCGGGTGTTTGAACAATCAGGCTCAGCCATTCTGATGGAACGATCGGCAGGGTCACGTTCTCTCGCTGCGCTCAGCCGAGAGGAAAACGATGACGAAGCCTGCCGCATTATTTGTGCCGTGGTTGCAAGGCTGCATTCGCCTCGAGCTGCGCCAATGCCTGCGCTGACGCCATTGAACGCCAGCTTCAGAGCGCTAGAGACATCTGCGCTGGGGCGTCATGGTGTTTTGCGTCCATCGCACCAGGCGATGACGGATCTTTTGGCGCAGCCGCAAGATGTCAGGTGTTTGCACGGAGACATTCACCATCACAATATTCTCGATTTTGAAGCAAGAGGCTGGCTTGCCATTGACCCCAAAGGGCTGTGGGGTGAGCGTGCCTTTGACTATGCCAATTTATTTTGTAATCCAGAGATCGAAGTGGCTGGCAATGTGGAGCGGTTTTTGTCACGTGTGGGCTTGGTGGCCGAGCATGCCCATCTGGATAGGCAAAGGCTTTTAAAGTGGATTCTTGCGTGGGCGGGACTGTCTGCAGCATGGCATTTTGAGGATGGAACGTCTGCCGAGACCGCTCTGCGCGTTGCCAAGATGGCTGATGCCGCATTGAACAGCATGTGATGTGCCGCACCACGTTGCGTAGTCTGCGCCATGCGCTGGAATGGACTCGCCCTTTAAAATTTGTGCCAACTATGAAAAAGATCAAACGATTGCTTGTTACGCTGGCGCTGGGCGCCGTGTCTTCTGTATTTGCCGCACCTTCAGCCCAGGAGCGGCCTGAGTGGGCGGGCTGGTTTGCACAGGCACCAGCTGTTGGCACCATGCTTGTGCTGGATGCCAGAACGCCACAGGCGCAGCTGTGGGTACATAACCCGCAGCGAGCCGCCCAGCGGTTTTCGCCAGCGTCTACCTTCAAAATTCCTCATGCATTGTTTGCACTGGAGGCGGGGGCTATCAAGGATGAATTTGAGGTTATCCCCTGGGATGGTGTGCGCCGTGGCAATCCAGCCTGGGATAAAGACCAAGACTTGCGCTCATCCATGCGCAACTCCACGGTGTGGGTGTATGAGCGCTTTGCCAGACAACTGGGCCTGAAGCAAGAAACAGCATTCATGGAGAAAATTGGATACGGCAATGCGTTATCTACCGGTGCAGAGCCATTCTGGGTCGAAGGAGACTTGGCAATCTCTGCCTATGAAAAGCTAGATTTCCTCCAAAAGCTCTACCGCAACCAGCTGCCCTTTAAGGTTGAGCATCAGCGGCTGGTCAAAGATTTGATGATCAATGAGGCCGGGGCCGACTGGATTTTGAGAGCCAAGACCGGATGGTCAGGAACGATTGGCTGGTGGGCCGGTTGGGTTGAATGGCCCACGGGGCCAGTCTTTTTTGTGATGAATATCGACACGCCGAACAGACTGGGCGATCTGGCAAAACGTCAGGGCATCTCGCGGCAAGTGCTGCGCTCCATTCAGGCCTTGCCCGCAGTCCCCTAGAGACTGTTATTCAGACACATTTGTTTGAAAAAATGGGCTGTCCTGTCGGCTGCTGGTGATTTGCGCGGCTAGATATGTCAGCCCTTTTTCTTTGAGCACTTGTGTTGAGCACCTGCCGTTTGGATGGATGCAGGGATTAAAGCCAACGACATTGCTGCCGTTGGCTTGCATCAGTTTTTCTCTGTTTGCGTGATGGCCGTGGCCTGTGCCGGGTGGCGCTGCAGCGCATTGAGCAAGCCCTGTGGGTCAAGGCATTGCACCAGCAGCGCGCCTTGGTTGGCTTTGATGAGTTCATTGACTAATGACAGCGCGCCCCCAGCCATGCGGGGGGAGACAATGATGTTTTCGTGCGTGAAGTGGTGCACGCCATGCAGCGCATCAACCAGCACGCCCAGCTTGCGATCATCGTGCTCCAGTATGACCACTTGGCTTTGGTCTGAAATACGGGTTGGCTTGCCGGTCAATAGTTCTGCCAAGTCAAACACCCAGACATAGCCTGTCACATGGCCTTGCGAGTGGCGTGCCAAGGTGCCAACGCAATAGCGCAGACGGCCTGCAGAGACAGGGTTAATCGCTGAGGCAGGCAATGCCTCCAACACAGATTCAGCACGCAAAGCAAATAACTGCTGGCCTATGTAGAAGGTCGCCATTTCAACGCCATGCATGTTGTTGCCCGTTGCCTGGATGGCGTGGTGAGAGGGGGCTGGTGCATTGCTGCTACTGGCCACTTGACCAAAAGACTCAATAGATAGGGCCAGGACATCGTCCTGATAGCCATCGGTGATTTTGAATTCACGATAGCCACGAGAGACGCTTGCACCGACGATGCAATATTGGTTTTGGTACACCGAGATGACGGCATTGCTGGTGCCGTTTTGCAGTTGCAACAAATGTGCTGCAGGCAATTGCACGGTGCTGCCTGGAGGTGAAAGCGGGTCGGTGCTTGCCAGCACGAGGCCTGCCCGGTTCACGTACAAGGCGCGTGTCTTTGGTTTTCCGGCCAAAGCGCTATTGAGCATGGCCTGTAGTTCAGGAATGGCATTAAAGACAATGGCAATCCCGCCGACCGTGGTGGCGCCGCTATCATCATCTGTGCGAATGGGCGCGTGATAGATATATGTAGCGCCTTCAGCCCCTGTGTGCTGTGCCGTCCATGGGCTGACATGGTAGGACTGGCTGTGCTTGAGCGCCATGACGGCCTGGAGTGTGGCGCTGTCAATATGCTGCCCCAATACGCTGCTGCCATCAGCCAACTGGGGGTGGCTGGCACACAGAATATGGCCATTGCGGTCATAGACCATCAAGCGTGTATAGACGGTGTAGAGGCTGTTGATGTGCTCTAGCACCCGCGTGGCCTGGTCCAGTAGCTCCGTGCCGGGCATTTGTAGTTCATGGCTTTGAATGAGCAACTGCTGCAGTATGGGAGACAGCGCCCACCAGCGGCAGTCATTGGCGCGCTCATAGAGGTTGCGGTCAAGTAAATCGACCAACAGTTGTGTGAGTGACTGGCTGTCGCGCAGGCCCGCGCTCAGCACGGTGTCATACAGATCACGAATGGATTGCTTGAACACAAAATTGGTGCGGGCGCCTGTTTCACCAATTTGCTCCAGCACAGATTTCAACCGGCTGGAGCCTGCACGCTGGCCGGCAGTCATCACTTGGCCGTTCCACACCACCCGCCTGATAGAGTCAGCGGCTTTGATGATGTCGTAGAGCGGCGGGCAAAAGCTTTTGGCGTGGGCCAGCAAGCCTTGCGCCACTTCGGGGGCAAGGCTGTCAACGCAACGCATTATTTTGGTGCCAAATGCCTGTTCAATCGGCATCATGACCTGGCCTTTCCAGCCGCTGGGCCCCGGGTAGCCCTGGTATCCGCTGGCGCAGACGGTTTGCACAAGATAGGTGCGCCCGGAGTGGATGTACAGGTGGGGTGCACCATCTTGGTTGATTGGAACCCGCGTGCCTAAGGCAATCCAGGCGGTATCGCTGCTGGCAATCACCTGGTTGTCCCCGTTCAATAGCAAAGCAACGCTGCGGCCCTCAGCAGCGCTGCTGCCCGCAAAAATGCCTGCCATTTCGCCTTCAAAATCAAATGACAGGCACAGCACACCGCAAGGCTGGCCTGATACAGGGTGGAGCATGCGTTGCGTGTAGAGCAGCGCTTGCTGCTTGTGGGGCCGTAAATCGCAGTACTGAAAGCTTTCAACATAGCCGCTGGCTGCCAGTGTCTGCGCCAGTATGGGCTCACGGGAGCCTTCTACAGGCGAGCTTTCATCGAGCTGTGCCAATACCGTCCCTTCGGTATTGATGAGCATGATTTCGTCATAGACCGTGTATTTGCTGCGATACGCCTGCAGCCGATCAATGATGCCGCGGCTGTCGCTCAGGTTAGCGACGTAATTGCACAAGCTGCGGTCGGTGGCAAGAAAGCCAATATCGGCTGTGCGCTCGTAGAGGTTGCGTACGACGATGTCGATCACATGGTTGGCACAGGTGGCGATCTCGGACATGACCTCGGTCAGTGATTCCGAGACCATGGACTGCACCAAATTTTGCTCTAGCCGTTGAAAGCCCTCGCGCGTGGCGGCCATCATGGGCAGCATGCTGCTGGCCTCTTCAGCGCAGTTCATCTTGGCCGAAGATTCAATCAAGCGCCACATGAGGTTGAGCTCATGCAAAGAGCGCTCGCACCGCGCTACATCCCGCATAAAGGGGATAAAGGTGTCAATATGGATCTCGTTTTCTCTTGCCATACCAGCCCTCCGTGTCCGGGCTGATTGGTTATGAGATATACGCTCAGCCTCGGTAACTGCTTGTAAGCAAAAGCCAGGCCAAAACTTGACGCAAGTTAAGTCAGATCGATGTTGTGCACTTGAATGCTGCCTGCAGCGCGATCTTCAAGAAAACGCTGCAACGTAACGCTGACGGTGCGAAACGCCAGCTCATCCCAGGGAATATCTGCTGGCTGAAACAGGCGCGCTTCAATGGTTTCGTAGCCAGGGTTCAGAACTTCACTGCGCAGGCGCGCGCAATAAAACAAATGAACCTGTGCCACACGAGGAACGCTGATGACGGAAAAAAGACGGCCCATCTCAATGTCTGCGCCGGCTTCTTCGTCCGTTTCACGTGCGGCCCCTTGTGAGGTGGTTTCATCCAGTTCCATGAAGCCTGCTGGCAAAGTCCATTTGCCCCAGCGCGGTTCAATGTTGCGTTTGCATAGCAAGATGCGCCCATCGTCTGTGACGGGAATACAGCCCACCACATTCAATGGATTTTGGTAATGCACCATGCCGCAGCCTGTGCAAATAGCGCGAAGGCGGGTGTCCCCATCAGAGGGGATCGCTTGCTCCGTGGCGCTGCCGCACTGGCTGCAAAACTTGATGGCTGGACGAAAATTCATGCGTCAATCTTCGCTTAAGCCGTGATTGCTACACGCAAGGGCGCCAGACCAGTGATGCCGCCTTGCAGCACGTCACCAGCCTGGACTGCGCCAACACCTTCAGGGGTGCCAGTCATGATGAGATCGCCCGGCTGCAGCTCCCACGCTTGGGAGATGTGTTCAATGGTTTCTGCAATGTTCCAGATGAGCTGGTTGATGTGGCTGCGCTGGCGATCTTGCCCATTCACCTGCAGCCAGATTTCTGCTTGGGCCACATCGCCAGCTTGTGCCACTGGAGTGATGGCGCTGATGGGGGCGCTGTGTTCAAAGGCTTTGCCAATGCACCAGGGGCGTCCTTGCTTCTTCATCTCACCTTGCAGATCCCGGCGAGTCATGTCCAGACCGACGGCATAGCCCCAGATGTGTTCCATGGCTTGTGCGGCAGGAATGTTTTTGCCGCCCTTGCCAATGGCAACGACCAATTCAATTTCGTGGTGGAGATTGCTGGTCAGGCTTGGGTAGGGCATTGCGGCGGTTGCGCCTTCATCACAGGCCAAAACCGCATCAGCGGGTTTCATGAAGAAAAATGGGGCTTCACGACCAGTGAAGCCCATCTCCTTGGCATGTTCTGCGTAATTTCGACCGACGCAATAAATGCGGTGAACGGGAAAGCTATCAGACTGCCCCACAACAGGGACACAAGCTTGGACGGGAGGTGTGAACACAAAGCGCATGGCAAGACCAGCAAAGCGAATGAAGATGAAAGTGTGCCATGAGTTTTGGGCCTGTTGAGCAGGGTATGCTGCACATGTGACTGATAACAAGCATCTTTCGCAGCAATGGCTGCAACCTAACTGGCCCGCGATTTCTGGTGTTCAGGCGCTGTTTACCACGCGTGATGGCGGCCACAGCACTGCCCCATGGAACTCAATGAATTTGGGAGACCATGTGGGAGATAACCCCAGCCACGTGGCTGCCAACCGGCAGGTGCTGCGCGATGTGATCAACGCGATATCTGGTAAATCCGTGCAGACCGTTTTTATGCAGCAGGTACACGGATGCGATGTGCAGGTGATGGAGGGGGGATCTCTTGAGGGTCAGGCTTTTGATGCCAGCGTGACAGATCAACCCGGTGTGGCGTGCGCCATCATGGTGGCAGACTGCTTGCCCGTGCTGATTGCCCATCGCTCGGGCTTGGCCGTTGCTGCCGCCCACGCAGGATGGCGTGGGCTTGTGGGTGAGGGTGGGCACGGCGTGCTGGAGGCGGTATGGCAGGCCTATGCCAAGCAACTGCATGTTCAAGCAGATAGCCGGCAGCTGGCGCTGGACACGCAAGTCTGGCTGGGTCCGTGCATTGGGCCTGCTGCCTTTGAGGTGGGAGATGAGGTTCGCCAGGCATTTGTGAACGCATGGCCCCAGGCGAACGAGTGCTTTGTGGCGTCAACGCATACCGGAAAGTGGCTGGCGAACTTGCCGCTGTTGGCCCGCCAGCGCCTTCAGCGCTTGGGTCTCAGGCAGATCTATGGCAATGACGCAAGTGATGCGTGGTGCACGGTGACCAATGCGTCACGGTTTTTCTCGCACCGGCGCGATGCTGCTGTGCTGGGTAGCACCGGGCGCATGGCCGCCTGCATCTGGAAGGACTGAGTCTGGCGCTGCCGTCTGGGCTGACAGTGCTTCATCGTAAGCACGCTGCTGCGCCTGCCTGCGCGCTTTGAGTTTGCGTTTGCGCTCAGGCGTTCCAAAAATGTAGACAAGGATGCCCATTGGCAGCAGGCCATAAAGGGCAAAGGTGATAAGGGCACCCAGCATGCTGCCTTGCGGGCTCGTCGCTTCTGCTACTGCCATCATTGCAGTGACATAAAACCAGGCAATCACAATTAAATACATGTCTGAAATGTGCCTGATTTATGAGCGGGTGTTTGTAATTTCCTCTTGATTCGAGTCAATGAGCACAGCTTTTGCTTGAAACAGTGCTTCTGCCGCATTGCCACAAACATGTGCCTAGGCAACAATCTGTGCACATACAAAGCAAGTGACAAAAAAGCCAACAAGGAAGACAAGCATGAGCTCAGAGGAATCCAAGAACCCCAATGCCAATGTCCAGCAGTTTTTTGCAGATCAGTGGGCAAAGGCTTTATCGGCTTTCCCTTCTGTTACTGCAGATGTTTCGCAGAAACCTGGCGTGCAGTTTGATTCCTCCAAGTTGCAGGCCCTGCAACAAGACTATGTGCAAGAAGCCGCCAAGCTGTGGGCCAATGGCCTGACATCACCGGCCGCGTCGCAAGACAAGCGTTTTGGTGCTGCACCTTGGCTGAGTAATCCGCTGGCGGCCCTGACAGCTTCTAGCTACTTGCTCAATGCCAAGGCCTTGACGGGTATGGCCGATGCGATTCAGGCTGATGAAAAAACGCGCCAGCGCGTGCGCTTTGCGGTCGATCAGTGGGTGGCTGCGATGTCGCCCAGCAACTACCTGGCGTTGAACCCCGAGGCCCAGCAAAAAGCCATTGAAACCAAGGGCGAAAGCTTGGCCAAAGGCATTCAGAATTTGTTGCACGATATGGAGCAGGGCCACGTCTCCATGACGGATGAGAGCGTGTTTGAGGTTGGCAAGAACGTTGCTACGACCGAAGGCGCGGTGGTCTATGAGAACGAGATTTTTCAGCTCATCGAATACAAGCCTTTGACGGCCAAGGTGCACGAGCGGCCTTTCTTGCTGGTGCCTCCATGCATCAACAAGTACTACATCCTTGATTTGCAGCCTGAGAACTCCCTGATTCGCTACGCAGTCAGTCAAGGGCATCGCACGTTTGTGGTCAGCTGGCGCAACCCCGATGAATCTTTGGGCCACCTGACCTGGGACGACTACATAGAAGAAGCACTCATCCGTGCGATCAAGGTGGTGCAGGAGATTGGCGGCACGTCGCAGATCAATGCTTTGGGCTTTTGCGTGGGCGGCACCATGCTGTCTGCTGCGCTGGCGGTCTTGTCGGCGCGCAATGAACACCCCGTTGCCAGCGCAACACTGCTGACCACCTTGGTCGATTTCACCGACACCGGTGTGCTGGATGTCTTTATTGACGAATCTTTTGTGCAGATGCGCGAAGCCCAGATGGGGCAAGGCGGTTTGCTGAAAGGGCAAGAGCTGGCATCGACGTTCAGCTTCCTGCGCCCCAACGACTTGGTCTGGAATTATGTGGTGGGCAATTACCTGAAGGGGGAAACACCCCCTCCGTTTGATTTGCTCTACTGGAACAGTGATGCCACGAACCTGCCAGGCCCTTGGTACGCCTGGTATCTGCGCAATATGTACCTGGAAAACAATATGGTGCAGCCGGGCAAACTGTCCGTGTCTGGAACACCGCTGGACTTGGGTGCCATTGATATACCCGTGTATATCTATGGATCACGCGAAGATCACATCGTGCCCATTACCGCTTCTTATGCGGCCACACAGGTGCTGCCAGGCAACAAGCGGTTTGTGATGGGTGCATCGGGCCATATTGCGGGGGTGATTAATCCGCCCGCCAAGAAAAAACGCAGTCACTGGATTCGTGAAGATGGCGCTTTGCCAGCTACGCACAGTGAATGGCTCAGCGGCGCGCAAGAGCTGGCGGGTAGCTGGTGGACGGATTGGTCTGAGTGGCTGCAGGGCCACGCTGGCAAGCTGGTGCCGGCACCCAAACGCTATGGCAGAGCCACCAAATACAAAGCCATTGAAGATGCACCAGGCCGCTACGTGCAGCAAAAGGCATAAATGACATGGTGCTTCGGCACTGTGCACCAACCGTAAAAATTTTCGTCGCCGCTTGCATTCGCGGCAATGGCGTGCAAAGAAATTCACTACAAGGGACTCGATATGGAAGACATCGTCATCGTTTCAGCTGTGCGTACAGCGGTGGGCAAATTTGGTGGAGGCCTGTCCAAGGTGCCTGCAGTCGATCTGGGCGCTACGGTGATCAAAGAAGCACTTCAGCGTGCCCACATTCCTTTGGATCAAGTGGGTGAAGTCATCATGGGCCAGGTGCTGGCAGCTGGCGCAGGGCAAAACCCCGCACGCCAAGCCATGATGAAAGCAGGCGTGGCCAAAGAGACGCCCGCTCTGACCATCAATGCCGTGTGCGGCTCTGGCTTGAAGGCCGTCATGCTGGCTGCACAAGCGGTGGCAACTGGCGATAGTGACATTGTGGTGGCCGGTGGCCAGGAAAGCATGAGCCTGTCCCCCCACGTGCTGCAAGGCTCGCGTGAAGGCCAGCGCATGGGCGACTGGAAGATGCAGGACACCATGATTGTGGACGGCCTGTGGGATGCCTATAACCACTACCACATGGGCATTACTGCAGAAAACGTAGCCAAGGAAAATGACATCACTCGCTCGCAGCAAGATGAACTGGCGATTGGCAGCCAGCAAAAAGCTGCAGCAGCGCAGGATGCGGGCAAGTTCAAAGACGAAATCGTGCCGGTCGTGATTCCTCAGCGCAAGGGCGATCCCATCGTGTTTGACGCAGATGAATACATCAACCGCAAAACCAATCTGGAGGCCCTGTCTGGCCTGAAGCCTGCGTTTGACAAAGCCGGTTCAGTGACCGCGGGCAACGCTTCAGGTCTCAACGACGGCGCTGCTGCGGTGGTTGTGATGTCTGCCAGCAAAGCACAGGCGCTGGGGCTGACACCTCTGGCAAAGATCAAGGCCTATGCCACCAGCGGGCTGGACCCAGCAACCATGGGCATGGGCCCGGTTTTTGCCACACGCAAGGCGCTGGAACGTGCGGGCTGGCAAGTGGGTGATGTGGATCTGTTTGAACTTAACGAAGCCTTTGCAGCCCAGGCATGCGCGGTCAACAAGGTACTGGGCATTGATGCGGCCAAGGTCAACGTCAATGGCGGCGCCATTGCGATTGGACACCCCATTGGTGCATCAGGTTGCCGTGTGCTGGTGACTTTGCTGCATGAAATGCAACGCCGCGGTGCCAACAAGGGTGTGGCTGCCCTGTGTATTGGCGGTGGCATGGGTGTGGCGCTGGCCGTTGAGCGTTAAATCATAGAAACAGGTGGTCTGATGCGCAGATACCCGAGGTGGGTTAACCGCAACCCTGACCACCGTGCTTTGCAACTACAGTCTTTATGCATAGTTGAAATTGGCATAAATAAATCAGGAGATAGGGAATATGAATAAAAAAGTAGCTTATGTGACTGGCGGTATGGGTGGTATTGGAACCACCATGTGCCAGCGTCTGCACAACGATGGTTTCAAAGTCATTGCTGGCTGCGGGCCCACACGTGACTTCAAGAAGTGGCTGGATGAGCAAAAAGCCTTGGGCTTTACGTTTTACGCTTCGGTTGGCAATGTGAGCGAGTGGGCTTCCACCGTAGAGGCTTTTAACCAGGCCAAACAAGAGCATGGCACTATTGATGTGCTGGTAAACAACGCGGGCATTACGCGTGACCGCATGTTCTTGAAGATGACCCCTGAAGACTGGCAGGCCGTCATTGAGACCAACCTGAACTCCATGTTCAATGTGACCAAGCAGGTTGTAGGCGACATGGTTGAAAAGGGCTGGGGCCGCATTATCAACATCAGCTCGGTCAATGGTGCCAAGGGCCAGGCAGGGCAGACCAATTACTCTGCCGCCAAAGCTGGCATGCACGGCTTCACCATGGCTTTGGCGCAAGAGCTGGCCAACAAGGGTGTAACGGTAAATACGGTCAGCCCTGGCTACATTGGGACAGATATGGTCAAGGCCATTCGCCCCGAGGTGCTCGACAAGATCGTGGCGACCATTCCGGTCAAGCGTCTGGGTGAGCCCAAAGAGATTGCATCGATTGTGTCGTGGCTGGCATCTGACGATGGCAGCTACTCCACAGGTGCAGATTTTTCCGTCAATGGCGGGTTGCACATGCATTAAGCATGTGAGCCTGCAAAGCAAAAGCCCGCTGATGCGGGCTTTTTTGTTGGGTGAAACTTTGTCAAAGTCAGCTGCGTTTTACACCTTGCAGGCAAGGCGGGCGCTGCTTTTGTTTACAGGCGTGAAGGTGCGCGTTTACGGTCGCGTTCGTCTTCAGGCCAAACAGAAAAAATAGCTGGGGTTTGCATTGCGTTCACTCCTTTGTCTATTCAACGTGCCGCTTGAAGTCATGGTTGACGCTGTTTGTGCAAGCGTTTGCATGAATTGTTCAAGCTTGTTTTTGCACGGAAAGCCAGAAAAACGAAACCCGCTGGTGCAAGCGGGTTTGGGTGCTGGCAGCCGGGGCTACCAGTCAAAAAGCTGGATCAACCGCGCAAAGGGGCGCGCTTGCGATCACGTTCGTCTTCGGGCCAGATAGAGCAGATGGTATTCATGGTGGTCTGATTCCTTATGCTTTATCAACGCTGCAGTGAAAGCTTGCGTTGACGCAAAAGTGGAAATTTTTCAATGCCGGGGTGGTCAGTCCGAGTTACAGGCGTGCAGGGCTGCGCTTGCGATCGCGTTCGTCTTCGGGCCAGGCAGAAAGGATGTTGTTTGCATTCATGGGGATTTACTCCTTGTGTACAGAACCAACGCGGCCAAATCACATGGCGTTGACACCTAAAAGTAAAAAAATGCATCGATAAAACAGCGCTGTTTGGGCTTTTGGCACAGGGTGCATTGCGTCGCCATAGAATCTTTGGCTGTGTTGGTTGACTGCACGATGCCCGTGCTGTCCTGATATTTGTCTGGTAACGCTGATGTCTTTGAATCTCTGGCTTTTGTATGTGTCTTTGGCGGCGGCTGTGATTGCCTCACCGGGGCCTTCGGCGTTACTTTGTGTTTCGCATGCGGTCAGCCATGGTGCGCGCAAGACGATTGCCACCATCGTGGGGGGCATTACGGCGTCCATGACCTTGATGGCTCTGTCTGCACTGGGTCTGGGGGCGGTGATTGCGGCCTCTGATACGTGGTTTCAGGCCATTAAATGGGCAGGAGCGGCGTACCTGGTGTATTTGGGTATTTCTGCCTGGCGCACCCGGCCTGCAGCAAGCCAGACGGATGGTGCTGAGCAGGTTGATGTTGACTTGCCCGCTGTTGCAGCAACTGCGAAAACTGCCGGCAGCGCGTGGAAGCTTTACCGCAAGGGCTTTATGGTGGGTATTGGCAACCCCAAGGACTTGCTGTTTTTTAGCGCCTTGTTTCCACAGTTCCTGGATCCCAGTGCGCCATTTGCCATGCAGATGACAATTTTGGGTGCCACATGGATGGTGCTGGATGGCTCTATCATGTTTGCCTATGCGCTGTGCGGTGCCAAGATGATGGCGCGGCTGGCCAGTGGCAGTGCGGGACAATGGTTTCACCGGGTGACTGGCGGTGCCTTCATTGCGGCTGGCGGACTGCTGGCGACGGCGCAGCGATAAATTTAGATATCAAATAAAAGAATAGCTGCTAGCGCTGATGTAGCATTGGTTTCAGATAGTTTTCTATCTGAAACGCAATGTACACAAGCGCTAGTAGCTACTTTTTTGTTTTTAGAGGAAGCTAGCTTAAGCCAGACCAGCTTCCTGTGTCAGCGCCTCAATGGTTTCGCTCAGCTCCAACCAGCGCTCTTCCAGACTGTCCAGCTCATCGCCCACGGCCTTCAGGCGCTTGCCGGCTTCGGCAATGTCTGCAGGTGACAAGGGGGTGGCCAGCTTGGCTTCAAGCTGACTCTTTTCTGTACCCAGGGCTGCAATGCGCTGGTCCAGCTTTTCCAGCTCTTTCTTAAAGGGCTTGGTCTTTTCGGTGAGCAACTGGCGCGCCTGGGCGGCCAGTTTGCGTTGCTCACGCTGGTCGCCTTGCGGCTCGGGTGCTGCTGCAACCACCACGGGGGCCGCCACAGGTGCTGCGGCAGGGGCCTTGGCTTGGGCTTGTTCGGCGTTTTTGGCTTCTTCGCGCAGGCGCTTGGATTCCTCCAGCAGGTAGCGCTGGTAGTCGTCCAGATCGCCGTCGAAAGGCCCGACCACACCACGGCCCACCATCCAGAAGTCTTCGCAGACCGAACGCAGCAGCGAGCGATCGTGCGAGACCAGCATGACAGTGCCGTCGAAGTCGTTGAGCGCCATGGCCAGCGCTTCGCGGGTTGCCAGGTCCAGGTGGTTGGTAGGCTCGTCCAGCAGCAGCAGGTTGGGGCGCTGCCAGACAATCATGGCCAGCACCAGACGGGCTTTTTCGCCGCCACTCATGGTGCCCACGGCCTGCTTGACCATGTCACCGGTGAAGTTGAACGTGCCCAGATAGCTGCGCAAATCTTGCTCGCGGCTAGGTTGCTTGGCGTCGGGGCCCAGCTCCTTGGCCAGATGGATCATGTGCTCCAGCGGGTTTTCGCTGGGGCGCAGCACGTCCAGCTCTTGCTGGGCAAAGTAACCAATGTTCAGGCCCTTGCCTTCAGTGACTGTGCCGCCCAGTGCCTGCATGGTGCGGGCAATGGTTTTGACCAGTGTAGATTTACCCTGGCCGTTGGCACCCAAAATACCAATGCGCTGACCGGCCAGTACCGAGCGGTTGACGCCCGACAGGATGGTGGTGGGCACACCGTCTTCGTCGTAGTAGCCGAACGATGCATCGCTGATGGCCAGCATCGGGTTGGGCAAATTGGCGGGCTCTTTGAACTCGAAGGTGAAGTCGGCTTCGGCCAGCACCGGACCAATCTTTTCCATGCGCTCAAGCTGCTTGACCCGGCTTTGCGCCTGCTTGGCCTTGCTGGCCTTGGCCTTGAAGCGGTCAATGAACTTTTGCAGATGCGCCATCTTCTCTTGTTGCTTGGAGAAGCTGGCGGCTTGCAATTCAAGCTGCTGGGCGCGCAACTCTTCAAACTTGCTGTAGTTGCCGCCGTAGCGGTTGAGCTGGCCACTTTGAATTTGCAGGGTAACGTTGGTGATGGCGTCCAGAAACTCGCGGTCGTGGCTGATGACAATCATCGTGCCGGCATAGCGCTTGAGCCAGGCTTCCAGCCAGACCAGTGCGTCCAGGTCCAAGTGGTTGGTGGGCTCGTCCAGCAGCAGCAGATCTGACGGGCACATCAGTGCGCGCGCCAGCTGCAGGCGCATGCGCCAGCCACCAGAAAAACTGTTGACGGGGTTATCTAGCTCACTGGCACGAAAACCCAGACCCAAAATCAGGGCCTGCGCACGCGCTTCGGCATCGTGCGCGCCGGCATCGTGCAGGTCTGAGTAGGCGTGGGCGATGGCCATGCCGTCGTCGCTGGCCTCTGCTTCGATCAATTGGCGCTGTACTTCGGCCAGACGGGTATCACCCTCCAGCACAAACGCAGTCGCGCCCTGTTCGGTCTCGGGCATGTTCTGGGCCACTTCGGCCATGCGCCAGCTGGTGGGGATGTAGAAATCACCGCCGTCTTCGTGCAGTTTGCCGCTGAGCAGCGCAAACAAAGATGATTTGCCAGCGCCGTTGCGGCCAACAAGGCCCACGTTTTCACCGGGGTTGATGGTGGCGGACACGTTGTCCAACACGGCTTTGCTGCCGCGTCGCAAGGTGACGTTTTTGAGGGTGATCATCGGAGCGTTCGGAAAAAAGGCGCACCCGCGCGGGGCGGGTGCTGTTGTCTGAGAGGGCTGTCAGCCGCAGGCCAAGCCTGCGTCTGCAATGGCCTTATTGTGACTGCAGCTTGGCTTGTGCGAGCAACGACTGCTTGGTAACCAGTAAAACCTGGTCCTCTCCAGCGCTGGTTTCAAGCCAGAACACCGGCAGCAGCGGGAAAGCAGCTTCGAAAAAATCGCGCTCGTTGCCAATTTCCAGCACCATGACTGCGTCTTCTGTCATGCAGTCGGGTGCAGCCGTGAATAAGTCGCGGATAAAGTCCATGCCGTCGCTGCCGCCTGCCAGAGCCAGCTCAGGCTCGGCCAGGTATTCGGCGGGCAGCTTGGACATGCTGTCGGCATTCACATACGGCGGGTTGCACAAAATTAAATCCCAGGGGCCGGGTACTTTGGACAGGCCATCGGTCTCTACCAGTGTGACGCGGTCTTGCAGTGCGTGTTTGTCCACATTGATGCGGGCCACGGCCAGTGCTTCTGTGGAAATATCAGCGCCTGTGACCTCGACCTCGGGGAAGGCCATTGCGGCCAGACAGGCCAGTGAGCCGTTGCCGGTGCACAAATCGAGCACCTTGCGGGTTTTATCGGACAGGAAGTGGTCAATGCTGCCGTCTGCCAGCAGCTCTGCAATAAAGCTGCGCGGCACGATGGCGCGCTCGTCCACATAAAACGGCACACCCACCAGCCAGGCCTCTTGGGTCAGGTAAGCCGCAGGCTTGCGCGTATCAATGCGCGCTTTGAAAAGCGCAGCTACCTGCGCTTGCTGTTCAGGGGTTACGGGCTGATTTTCAACAGATTCTTCTTCTCCGCCCAAAGGGGCATCGATGGGCAGGCCCAGCTTCCACAGCACCAGCCAGATAGCTTCTTCGTATGCTGTGGTAGTGCCGTGGCCAAAGCCCACACCAGCCTGGGTCAGGCATTCAGCCCCTGTTGCAATCAAGGCGCCTACCGTGTTGCCTTGGGGCAGGGTATATGCGTGGCTCATGCTGTGGCTCCTTGCTCAGCACAGGCAGACTGCAGGCGTGTATGCAGGTTTTCCATCAGGCGGCGGTAGATGTTTTTGAGGGGCTCAACGTCGGTCACCACAATGTGCTCGTCAATTTTGTGGATGGTGGCGTTGGGGGGGCCAAGCTCAATCACTTGTGGGCAGGCCTTGGCAATAAAGCGGCCATCGCTGGTACCGCCGCTGGTAGACAGCTCGGTCTCCAGGCCGGTTTCAGCGCGAATGGCTTCTTGGGCCGCAGTCACCAGATCTCCCGGGGTGGTCAGGAAGGGCTCGCCAGAGAGGCTCCACGTCAGGTCATATTCCAGCGCGTGCTTGTCCAGCACGGATTTGACGCGCTGCTTGAGGCTTTCGGCGGTGTTTTCCGAGCTGTAGCGGAAGTTGAAGTCAATCACCACATCCCCGGGAATCACGTTCGATGCCCCGGTACCACCATGCATGTTGCTGATTTGCCAGCTGGTTGGCGGGAAAAACGCATTGCCCTTGTCCCACTCAATGCCGGCCAGTTCTGTCAGCGCAGGCACGGCCTGGTGAATGGGGTTGCGAGCCAGTTGCGGGTAGGCAATGTGGCCCTGAATGCCTTCCACCGTCAGTCGACCGCTGAGCGAGCCCCGGCGGCCATTCTTGATCATGTCACCTGTTTGTCTGACGGCGGTGGGCTCGCCCACAATGCACCAGTCCATGGGCTCCTGGCGGGCCTGCAGTGCCTGAATGACGGTTTTGGTGCCGTCATGGGCGGGGCCTTCTTCGTCGCTGGTCAGCAGCAAGGCGATGTCCAGCGGGGTGTCAGCGTGGGCAGCCAGAAACTCTTCCAGAGCCACGATAAAAGCGGCGATCGACGTTTTCATGTCACTGGCACCGCGCCCGAAGAGCTTGCCGTCGTGGTAGGTGGGCGTAAAGGGCGGGTAAGACCACTGCTCGACAGGGCCGGTGGGCACCACGTCGGTATGGCCAGCAAAGATCAGTGTTTTGGCCTGAGGCAGGCCGGTTCGGCGCACGGCCCAGAGGTTGTGCACACGAAAGTGATCCGGGCCGCCATCCATGCGTTCGCAATGAAAGCCCAGATTGCCAAGGCGCTCTGCCAGCAATTCCAGACAGCCAGCATCTTCAGGAGTGATGGAGGGGCGGCTGATCAGTTGCTCAGCCAGTTGCAGCGTGCGGGACATGTGAGAAAAATCCAAATAGGGCTGCACGTTGAATGCAGCCTTGCCCCCAGTCTGAAACTGGGGCTTTATGTTTTAAGGCCAATGTTGAGCAGTAAAGCACCAAATTCAGGCGGGGGAGGAACACTCAGTTCCGCGGTCGCGGAGGAATCCTCAGCACCGGTGTGAATGGTGTTTTGGGGCGCATTTTGCAGCCGCCACATCAAATTGGTGGGCGAATCTGCATTGGCCAAGCCTTCGTTGCGGTCAATTGTGCCATTGCTGATGAGCCGTGCCAGATCTTCTTCAAAGGTTTGAGAGCCTTGCGCCATGGATTTTTCCATGTTGTCTCGCACACCTGAAAAATCACCTTTTTCAATCAGCTCAGACACCAGCTTGGTGTTGAGCAGTACCTCTACCGCCGGGACACGGCTGCCAGAGGGAGTGCGCAGCAGGCGCTGGGTGACCACTGCCTTGAGCGAGGAGGATAAATCGCCCAGCATGGTGGCGCGCACTTCAACCGGGTAAAAGCTCAAAATGCGGTTGAGCGCGTGGTAGCTGTTATTGCCGTGCAGCGTGGCCAGCACCAAATGGCCAGATTGCGAGTAGGCAATGGCGGCAGACATGGTTTCGCGGTCGCGGATTTCGCCAATCAAAATCACGTCAGGTGCCTGGCGCAGCGCATTTTTCAGGGCAATTTGCAGCGACTCTGTATCCGAGCCCACTTCGCGCTGGTTGACGATGGAGCGCTTGTTGCGAAACTGAAATTCGATGGGGTCTTCAATGGTCAGGATGTGGCCTGTGGACAGTTCATTGCGACTGTCGATCATGGCGGCCAAGGTGGTGCTTTTGCCAGAACCTGTGGCGCCTACTACCAAAATCAGACCACGTTTTTCCAGGATGAGCTGATCCAGAACGGGCGGAAGGCTCAACTCCTTGAGTTTGGGTATTTGCTGGGAAATAAAGCGCACAACCACCGCCACAGATCCGCGCTGGCGCATGGCACTGATGCGAAAGCGCCCAACCCCTTGCAGGGGCACAGCCATGTTGAGCTCGCCCGTCTCCTTCAATATCTCCATGCTCTGGGGGGTGACCACCTCTGCCAGCAATGCGCGTGGTGCATCCGGGGGCAGTAACTGGTTGTTGATGGGGACACAGTTGCCATCAATTTTGATGAGCGGTGGGGAGTTGGCAGACAGGTATACGTCAGACGCTTTTTTTTCCGCCATCAAACGCAGAATGCGTTCCATCATGCTCATGCCGTAGACCTTGTAGTTGAAAATCTTGAGGGTTTTGCCGCACCCGGAGTGTGCCGCAAAACCCTCAAGAAATCGCCTGACAGCTGCTCAGGCGGTTGACGCGTATCAATCGCGAGGTTTAATCGCGCAGCAGGTCGTTGAGGCTGGTGGTAGAGCGTGTCTTGGCATCCACCGTTTTAACGATGATGGCCGCGTACATGCTGTAGTCCTTGCCGTCTTTGGTCTTCTTGGGCAGATTGCCGCTGACTACCACTGAGCCTGCAGGCACGCGACCGTATGTGATGGTGCCGGTTTCGCGGTTGAAAATGGGGGTGGACTGGCCGATGTAGACGCCCATGGAGATCACGGAGTTTTCTTCCACGATCACGCCTTCCACCACTTCAGAGCGCGCGCCGATAAAGCAGTTGTCTTCAATGATGGTGGGGTTGGCTTGCAGGGGTTCCAGCACGCCACCCAGGCCGACACCGCCGGACAGGTGCACGTTCTTGCCCACTTGCGCGCAAGAGCCCACAGTAGCCCATGTGTCTACCATGGTGCCTTCATCGACATAAGCACCGATGTTCACGTAGGAAGGCATCAGGATGGCGCCCTTGGCAATGAAGGAGCCACGGCGAGCCACTGCGGGTGGCACAACACGCACGCCAGTTGCGGCGATTTCAGCTTCGCTCATGCCTTCGTATTTGGTGGGAACCTTGTCAAAGAAGTTCAGGTCACCCGCCTGCATCAGCTTGTTGTCGTTCAGGCGGAACGACAGCAGCACGGCCTTCTTGAGCCACTGGTGCACGGTCCACTGGCCCACACCTTCACGGCTGGCCACGCGCAGCTTGCCGTTGTTCAGTTCGTTCAGGGCATGCTCTACAGCTTCAGCCACTTCTTTCGGGGCCGACTTGGCAGAGATGTCTGCACGGTTTTCCCATGCGGTGTCGATGATTTGTTGCAGTTGTTGGGTCATAACTATCTTTACTTGACGTTTTTCTGAATGAAATCTTTAATGCGCAGCGCCGCCTCAACACACTCTTGTGTCTCAGCCACCAGGGCCAGGCGAACCCGCTGTGCACCCGGGTTATGCCCTTGCATATTACGAGCCAGGTAGCTGCCAGGTAATACGGTGACATGGCACTGCCCAAAGAGTGCAAGGGCAAATTCTGTTTCGCTCATGCCCAGATCATCTGGAATACGGGGCCACAGGTAAAAACCAGCATCGGGCAGGCACACATCCATCACCGGCTCCAAAATGGGCATGACGGCGGCAAACTTTTCTTTGTACAGCGCCCGGTTGTGCTCGACGTGGCTTTCGTCGGACCAGGCCGCAATCGATGCGTGCTGAATGGGCAGCCCCATGGCACCACCGTGGTAGGTGCGGTAGAGCAGGAAGGATTTGAGCAGCTGCGCATCTCCGGCAACGAAACCGCTGCGCAAGCCCGGAACATTGCTGCGCTTGGACAGGCTGGTAAAGGCCACCAGATTGCGAAAATCGCTGCGACCCAGTTTGACGGCAGCTTCCAGACCACCCAATGGTGCTTCGTCTCGGAAATAAATCTCGCTGTAGCACTCGTCAGAGGCGATGACGAAGCCATAACGGTCAGACAGGTCAAACAGTTTTTTCCACTCATCTAACGGCATGACCGCACCGGTCGGGTTGCCCGGTGAGCAGACAAACATCAGCTGCGTCTTGGCCCAGACATCGGCTGGTACGCTGTCCCAGTCCACGGCAAAGTTGCGTGCAGGGTTGCTGGAGACAAAGTACGGCTGCGCACCCGCCAGCAGCGTGGCACCTTCATAGATTTGATAGAAAGGGTTGGGGCAGAGCACAGTGGCACCGGCCTGCGTCGGGTCAACGATGGTTTGTGCAAACGAGAACAAGGCCTCGCGTGAGCCATTGACGGGTAAAACCTGGGTCGCGGCATCCACCGAGATACCGTAACGGCGCTGCATCCAGTCGCTGCATGCTTGACGCAGGCGCACATCGCCTGCTGTGGCGGGGTAGTTGGCCAGCCCTGTCAGGTTGTCTGTCAAGCTGGTTTTGATGAATTCCGGCGTCTCATGGCGCGGCTCTCCAATGCCCAGACTGATGTGGCGCAGTGCAGAAGGTGGGGTGACACCCGCAAAGAGTTGGCGCAGCCGTTCAAACGGATACGGCTGAAGGTGTTGAAGCAGGGGATTCATGGTGCAAATATTATGCGGTGAGATTGCGCATGCAATGGCGCTTTATGCGCGATGTTTGGGGTCTTGATGTTGAATGTGCATGCCTGCAGCCCTTGCTTGCTGGGGTATTACACGGGCGCTTAGTACAAGGCCTAGGACCATCTATCGATCTTGCACGGTACAAACCTTTTGATACATTTTGAAAAGGTGAGGGGCCGTTCCATGCAAAAACCGATGCTTTGGGTACTCAGGCGCTGCAAACTGGGCTGGAAGTTGTCGTGTGTGGCAATCATTGGCCTGCTGGCGATGGGCGCTATCTGGGCAGCTTCCTATGCCTCGGTGTCTGCAGATATGCAGTTGGCCATTGCGGTGGCTGGCGCACTGTGTTTTGTGTACGTGCTGTATGGCGTTTATCGCAATATGTCGCATGAGATTGCGCGTTTGCTTTCGGCCATGGAGCAGGCTGCGCAAGGCAATCTGACACACCGCATCACCGCGACAGGCTCTGATGAGCTGGCGGACATGGCGCGCCTGCTCGATAGCATGGTGGTGGCGCTGTCGAGCATGGTGGCTGAAATCCGCAGCAATGCAGCGCTGGTGACGCAGGCAGGGCATACGCTGACGCAGGACAACCGGGCTTTGGCAGAGCGCACAGAGCTGCAGGCGACCAATGTGGCCCAGACCGTAGTGAGTGTGGAGCAAGTAACCGCCGTGGTGCAAAACAGCGCAGAAGCGGCGGTAGCGGCAGACCGTTACACCACACAGCTGCGCAAGGTGGTGGAGCAAGGCAGCGGCGTGATGGACCAAGCCGTGCACTCCGTAGAAGCTATTGAGCGTGGGGCCGGGCGCATGTCCGAGATCATTGCGGTGATAGATGGCATTGCCTTTCAGACCAATATTTTGGCGCTCAATGCCGCGGTAGAAGCTGCGCGTGCCGGTGAGCAAGGCCGTGGTTTTGCCGTGGTTGCTTCTGAAGTGCGCAGTCTGGCGCAGCGCTCTTCTGAGGCGTCCAAAGAAATCCGTATGCTCATCGAAGAGTCGGTGCAGCAAGTGGCCAGCAGTACGCGGCTGATTCGCCAGGCGGGCGAGGGCATGCAGCAGGTGGCAGACGGCATACGCAGCGTGGCCGGGCATGTCGAAGCTATTTCTGAGTCAGGTAACAGCCAGGGAACGGGCTTGCAGCAGATCAATCTGGCAGTGCACGGTATTGATCAGGTGACGCAGGAGAACGCGCTGATGGTGCGCAACGTGGTGCAGGAAGCCCAGGCGCTGGAGCTGCGTGCAGCCACACTGTCTGAGGCGGTGGAGCGCTTTCGCTTGCAGCAAGGCACAGCGGTTGAGGCGGTGGCACTGGTCGAACGCGCCGTGGCGCTGCGCCGTATGGGCATGCCGCTGCAGCAGTACTGGAAAGCGCTGACTGATCCGCAGCAGCCCTTTCATGACCGCGATATGTACGTGTTTGTGCTGGACAGCTCAGGCCGCTATCTGGCGTTTGGCGGCAATGCGGCCAAGTGCGGCAGCCGTGTGCAGGACGTGCAAGGGGTGGATGGCAATGCCCTGCTTGATGCCATTGTGGCGCAGGCTGAGCATGGGCCGGGATGGGTGGAGTACGACTTCACCAACCCCGTCCTTGGCAAAGTGCAGGCCAAGATGTCTTACGTGTGCAAGCAAGATGGGGCGTACCTGGGCTGCGGTGTCTACAAGAGCTTTGCTGGTTAGCGGCAAGCTTGCTGGTGCCCTGGCGCTGGGTGGCAGTTTTAAGTTTCAGCTCTGGCGCAAGCCACGCGCCTTGGCCAAAGCCGCTGCAATAGCGGCTTTCTTGTCTGGCACCACCACAGGCGCAGGTGCAGTGGCCTGTGCGTTAGCCGGCTCGGTGTCTGTGCTTTGTGCGCGTGCCTGGTGCACGGCATAACGTGCTTTGGCATGTTCTGCCAGCTGGGCAGACCAGGCATCCCAGCCTGTGCGCTCGTCGCTGACCACATCCAGCTCAATGCAGTCGACGGGGCACACAGGTATGCACAGCTCACAGCCTGTGCAGTGCTGGGCGATGACGGTGTGCATTTGCTTGTTGGCACCCAGGATGGCATCGGTGGGGCACGCTTTAATGCACAGCGTGCAGCCAATGCACCAGTTCTCGTCAATGCGCGCCAGCGTTAGCGGGCCTTCAATACCAAATTTTGTGTTGAGCGGTGCTACGGGCTGGCCAGTAATGGCGGCCAAGCGTGCAATGCCCTGAGTACCGCCGGGCGGGCACTGATTGATGGGGGCGCCTTCATGCGCAATCGCCCGGGCGTAGCTGGCGCAGTCAGGGTAGCCGCAGCGCGTGCATTGCGTTTGCGGCAGGGCGGCATCAATGGAAAAAGCCAGTCCGGTAAGGGCTGGCTTGGTCTGAAACTCAGGCATGCAGGTGGTATTAACCGCGGCGGCGCTGCTTACGAAGTGGCGGCGCTGCCTTGGCTGGCGTATTTTTCGTGGGAGCCAAGTCTGGCGCAACTTCTGCTGGCGTGCTGTGTGCGGTGACCAATTCCCCGTCATCTGCAGGCGCTCGGTTGACAGTGGCCTGAGGATGGTGGGCCAAAATAAAGTCACGCACCTGGGGGTACACCACTTCGCGCCAGCGGCGGCCGCTGAAAATACCGTAATGCCCGGCACCTTGCACTTCAAGGTGCTGACGGTTGCTGGCAGGAATTTGCACACACAGATCTTGCGCAGCGCGGGTTTGGCCTGCACCGGAGATGTCGTCCAGCTCACCTTCTACGGTGAACAAGGCTGTGCTCTGGATGTCTTGTGGCTTGACACGCTCCAGCTGCCCTTGCGGCGAGCGCACATCCCATGTGCCGTTTACCAGGTTGAAGTCCTGGAACACGGTTTGAATGGTTTCCAGGTAGTAGTCCGCATCCATGTCCAGCACGGCGTTGTATTCGTCGTAGAACTTGCGGTGCTGCTCGGCGCTGGCGTCGTCACCTTTGACCAGATCCTTGAAGTAGTCGTAGTGGCTGCTGGCGTGGCGGTCGGGGTTCATCGCCACAAAGCCGGTGTACTGCAGAAAACCGGGGTAGACACGGCGGCCAGCACCTGGGTAGCTGTCGGGCACGCGGTAAATCACATTGTTCTCAAACCACTCAAAGCTGCGCTGGGTGGCGAGGTTGTTGACCGATGTGGGAGATGAACGCGCATCAATCGGGCCGCCCATCATGGTCATGGACAGAGGCGTTTTCTCGCCACGGCTGGCCATCAGCGAAATAGCGGCCAGCACCGGCACCGTAGGCTGGCAGACGCTGATGACGTGGCAGTTGCCGTATTGCTTTTGCAGATAACGGATGAAATCCTGCACGTAGTTGATGTAGTCATCCAGGTGGAATTCGCCATCGGCCATGGGCACCAGTCGCGCATTTTTCCAGTCAGTGATGAACACTTTGTGGTCACCGAGCAGACTGCGCACGGTGTCGCGCAGCAGCGTGGCGTAGTGGCCAGACAGGGGCGCCACAACCAGCACCGGCGGCTGGGCCAGCAGCTTGTCCAGCGTTTGGGAGTCGTCAGAAAAACGCTTGAAGCGACGCAGCTCGCAAAACGGCTTGTCCATCTCTACGCGTTCCATGATGGTGACGTTCACACCTTGGACGGGCACGGTAGTGATACCGAATGCGGGCTTTTCATAGCCCTTGCCCAGACGGTAAAACAGATCAAAGCCTGCCGAGATACGCTGAGACAAGGGGTTTTGGGACAACGGCAGCAGGGGGCTGGTGTAGAGCTTGGCCGTAGCCTGTGCAAAGTCTGCAAATGGCTCAATCAATGCGCGCTGGGTTTCATAGAGCTGGTAGAGCATGGCAGGGGATATTTCTCTTTATGTTGCAGTGCAATATAGCAGCATGTGCCCGACGAAAGGAATCGTTATTTTCCTGATAGTCAGTCGCTGCGGCGACAGGTGGGCAGGTGCACTGCTTGTGCTGCAGCCTGAAAACTTCTGTCAAGGGCGCGAACTGGTGGTTGCGCGCTCCTTTATTCTTCTGATATCTAAAAAAATAGCTACTAGCGCTGATGCAGCCTTGTTTTCGAATACTTTTGTATTTGAAAGCAAGGTACTGCAAGCGTTGATAGCTATGTTTTTGTAAATGTGAATTATTCTGGTGTAACGCCGTCTGGCCGTGTGCTGGCAATGGCGGCCACTTCGCTGGCAGGCAGGTGCTTGAGGCGGTGGTCGCTCCACACCTGACGCCAGCGGCGCGCGCCTGGCAGGCCATGGCGCAAGCCGAGCATGTGGCGGGCAATGGCGTACCAGTGTGTACCGTGCTCGCGTGCTTCACGCTCCATATACGCCACCATGGCTTGCTCGACACCCACGTGCGTCAGCTGTGAGGGTGCACCACCAAAGTACAGCTCGTCCCAGCGGGATAGCCACCAGGGGTTGTGATAGGCCTCGCGCCCAACCATCACGCCATCCACCTGCTCAAGCTGCTCTTGCACAACGTCATCGGTTTTGATGCCGCCGTTGATGGCAATCGTCAGGTGCGGGAAATCACGCTTGAGCTGGGCCACCACGTCATAGCGCAGCGGTGGAATGTCGCGGTTTTCTTTGGGGCTCAGCCCTTGCAGCCACGCATTGCGGGCATGCACGATGAAAACGGTGCAGCCTGCATCTGCCACGGTGCCGACAAAATCGCGCACAAAGTCATAGCTCTCAATTTTGTCGATACCAATGCGGTGTTTGACGGTGACGGCAATGTCCACCACATCGCGCATCGCCTTAACGCCATCAGCCACCAAATCAGCCTCTCGCATCAGGCAGGCGCCGAATGCACCGCGCTGTACCCGCTCGCTGGGGCAGCCGCAGTTAAGGTTGATTTCGTCATAGCCCCAGTCCTGGCCCATTTTGGCTGCCTTGGCCAAATCGGCGGGCTCGCTGCCCCCCAGTTGCAGCGCCAGCGGGTGCTCTTCCTGGTTAAAGCGCAGGTGGCGCGGTACATCACCGTGCAGCAGGGCGCCGGTGGTGATCATCTCGGTGTACAGCAGGGTGTGCTGGCTTAGCAGGCGGTGCAGGTAGCGGCAATGCCTATCGGTCCAGTCCAGCATGGGCGCAACCGACATGCGTGGGTATTTGCTAATCTGTTGATTTTGTTTTGTTTCTTGCGTATTCATTGAGGTTTTATGCGGTCTGTAGCACTGCCTGTAGCACCCCGAAAAACGCCGAAAAACCCTGATTTCACTCTGTCGGTGCTACAGCGCGTGCTACGAATAAGGCTTGTAGCACTGACCGGCATGGAAACAATATCAGCAAGGAAGCGTGCGGATGGCTCTACCGCATACACGGCACAGATTCGCCTGAAAGATCAAGGCGTTATTGTGCACACAGAAGCCCAGACTTTCACAAAAAAGGCTTTGCCGCAAGCGTAGATGTAGCGCCCCGAGGCGGTACTGCACAAGCCGCGCGCTTCAGCGCTCACTCAATCAGGACAAGATCAGAGTTGGTGATTTGCTGGATGCCAATGTGAAGCAGCCCAAGGGCATCACAGAGTGGGGCAGATCAAAGGGTCCTAGTGCAGCGTAGCCCTTGCTTGCCGGCATGTCGCCTTTTGTCGGTGCAACGGCGCAGCGGTGTGCACCACTTTGGCACTGATTATTCTGTTTTTAATATAAACCTTATAGCGATAACCGTATGCGCCATACGCGATGGGGCTAAAAATACCTAGTTTCAGTGATAGGCAATTGCAAGGGTGAGTGTTACTGTTTATTCCTTTTTTGTGGCTTCAACCTTGCTTAACAGTCCTTGAAGCGCAGTAATTACAAACATAAAGACAAAGGGCAGCATCACCATGAACCACGTTTACCGATCGATCTGGAACGCTGCGCTGGGTTGCTGGGTTGCCGTTTCTGAACTCACCCGGACGTGCGGAAAGCGCAAGCTCCGGGGAATCGCTTCTGTGACAACAGGTCCCCATCGCCGGCTGCGCCTATTGAATACCGCACTGGTTCTGGCGGGTCTGCTCTGTGCCCCTGGCATCGCTAGTGCCCAAACCGCCTGGAACGCGGCTGCCGGCGGCGACTGGAACTCGAGCGTTAACTGGACCGACGGTGTCCCGACCGGAGCCAGCATCGCACAGCTGTTGAATGCGGGCGATCAAGCAAACTTGAGCACCGCAGGCACGGCGCAGAAGCTGTACGTGCATGAATTCGGGCAGATCATCGTCACCACTGGTGGGGCGCTGGTGGTCGGTGATCTCATCAGCCTGGGAGACTTTCCCAAGATCGGTGGGGGAGATGCCAGGCTCACGATTGAGGATGGTGGCACGGTTTCAACCCTCCGCCTTTTCGCAGGTGATGGCCCCACGCGGGGCATTGTCACAGTGACCGGTGCAGGCTCTAGCCTGACCGTCGCATCGACCGATGAGGCTTTAAATCAACGGTTCTTAATCGGTGCCCTGGGTGCGGGCGAACTGCATATTGATGCGGGCGCCAACGTCACTGTGAACGGCACGCGTACCCTGCATCTGGGTATGGTGGATAAAGGTAACGGCACGCTTTTCATCGGCAGCGGCGTAGGCGCCGGTACGCTCACGGCCGAACGCGTCATCTTGAACACGGAGGCTTCTTCCGTCCAATTTGACCATACCGGCAGCACGACATTTTCAGCGGCCGTATCCGGAAACGGTGCCCTGGCCAAGACGGGGGCGGGTATCACCCTCCTGACGGGCGCCAACACCTATACCGGTGGCACCACGGTCAGCAGCGGCACCTTGGCGCTGGGCAGCGGCGGCAGCCTATCTGCCGTGACCGCGTTGACCGTGGGCAGTGGTGCCACTTTTGGCATCAGTGCATCGGGCAGCCACCAAACCGTGGGCTCTTTGGCCGGTGCGGGTACGCTGGCTCTGGGCAGTTACACGCTGAGCGCGGGTGGCAACAACCAGTCCACCACCTTCAGCGGCAGCATCGGCGGCACGGGTGGGCTGATTAAAACCGGCACGGGCACCCTGACCTTGAGGGGCGCCAACAGCTACAACGGTGGCACCACCATCCAAGCGGGCACATTAGCTTTGGGTGCTGGTGGAAGCTTGTCGGCAACAAGCGCGCTGAACCTGTCTGGTGCGGGAAGCACATTCGACATGTCGAGTGGCGGCAACCAAACCCTGGGCGCGCTGAATGGCGTGGTGGGCTCGAATATAGTTTTGGGTGCCAACACTTTGACCTTTGGTTCTGCCGCTAGCACCACCTTTGCTGGCAACATCAGCGGCACGGGCGGAAGTCTCATTAAAAACGGTGGTGGCACTATGACCTTGAATGGTGTCAACACCTACACCGGTGTGACTAATGTGTTGTCAGGCTCGCTGGTGGTGGGCGCGGCGTCCGTCTATTCAACGGCTAGGCTGAACAGTAATGTCAACGTGGCTAGCGGTGCATCGATCGGCGGCTTCGGTCAGGTCAACGGCGCTGTGGCTGTGCAGTCGGGTGGCAAGCTGACTCCGGGGGACATTGGTGGCACCTTCACCGTCAACGGCAATCTGACGATGGGGCAGGGCAGTCAATTGAACTATTCACTGGGGGCTCCGGGCGCGTCTGGGGCACCAGGTGCCGGTCATAGCGTGCAAGTCAATGGAGATCTGGCACTCAACGGTGCGCAGCTCGATATTGCGGACGCCGGCGGCTTCGGCGTCGGTCTATATCGTTTGTTCGACTATACGGGCGCGTTGACATTGAGTAACGGCGGAATCAATGGCATCCCTAGTGGGCAGACCATCCAGTATCTGAGTGGCTCAAAGCAAGTCAATCTGATCTCTACCCAAGGCATAGCGCTGAACTTATGGAATGCCAATGGCTTGGCCACCTCCTCGCAGTTAGGGGGAGGCAGTGGCGTTTGGTCGAAAACTTCAGCCAACTGGACAGATGCCACTGGTTCACTGACGGCAGCTATGAACCCGCAACCAGGTTTCGCGATTTTTGGGGGAGTTGCCGGCACAGTCACCATTGATAACGCAGCGGGTGCTGTGCAAGCCACCGGTATGCAATTTGCCAGCGATGGCTACAGGTTGACCGGCGGTGCATTGGACTTGGTGGCCGCACCTTCTAGCGTTGACCCTGCTGAAATTAGAGTGGGGGATGGCTCGGCGGGAAGCAGTTCGTGGACTGTGACGATCGATAACGTACTGACTGGCAGCGCCAGTGTGAAGAAGACAGGGCTTGGTGCTTTGGTGTTCAACGGTGCTAATACCTATACAGGAGGCACTCTCTTAGAAGCTGGCACGCTGGTTGCAAACAACAACGATGCTTTAGGAGCTGGAGCCGTGACGGTACGCGGGGCAGGCCAAAACAGTACTTTGCAGGTCAATGCAGGCATCAAGCTGACCAATGGCAGTACGCTTGGCAGCGGAGGCACGTTGACCGGTTTGGGCTCCGTTGGCAATACAACAGTGCAAAGCGGCGGCATCATTGCCCCGGGGCTCTCCGGTGGCATTGGCATGCTCACAGTGGACGGCGACCTGGAGATGCAATCTGGCGCGCTCTACCATGTACAAGCGGCCCTAGACGGTAGTGCGAGTAGCCTAATTGATGTGACAGGTAAGGCCACGCTGGCGGGCAGTGTGCTGCACGTAGGCCCGCAGCCCAATGCGCAGACTGATTTTCAAGTGGGGCAGACCTACACCATCTTGACCGCAGGAACGATCAGTGGAACGTTTGGCGCGGCAACATCCAGCTATGCCTATCTGGATGCCAAGCTGGATTACTCAATTGCCAATCAAGTCGATTTGGAACTCAAGCGTAAAAGCAACGGAGGCAATAACGGTGGGCAAATGCACTTTGCCGATCTGGCTAACACGTCCAATCAGGGCGCAGCAGCCAACGCGATCGAAAGCTTGCCCAGCAGCCACCCGCTGTACCAGCACATCGAGACATTGCCTGCCGGCACGCCTGCGGCGGTGTTCAACAGCCTCTCAGGCGATGCGCACTCTACAGTCATGGGCAGCGTGAATATGCTGAGCGCGCAAGCGCCCAACATCAGCCAGCAGCACTTGCGCAGCAACCTGACGGCAGGCTTCCGCTCAGGTGCACCCATTGCCCAGTCTGATGGGCCGCTGCCAGCATCGGCCTTCCCATCGTCCAAAGCCCTGCCTGCATGGGTAGAGGTGGTGGGCCACTGGCAAAAGATGGACGGCAACAGCAACACACCCGGTGTGAAGCAAAACACCACCGGTCTGTTCCTGGGCGCTGACGAAGAAGTGGGCAACAGCGGCTGGCGTGTCGGTGGCTCGGTCGGTTACACCAATGCAGATGCCAAGGTGAGCAGCCGTGATGCATCGGCTGACATCAGCAGCTACAGCGCTGCGGTGTACACCGGCAAGGGCTTTAGCCATGGCGCCAACCGCATCAACGTGATTGGTGGCTTGGCTTACACCAAGCACAGCATTGAGTCTGAGCGCAGCGTGGCCGCACTGAACCAGAACCTCAAAGCTGACTACAGCGCCCACACGGCGCAGTTGTTTGCCGAAGTGGGCTACGCCATGGGCCAGTACGACAAACAAGGGTTTGAGCCATTTGTGGGCATCACCCTGGGTGAGCAGCGTACGAACAGCTTCAAGGAAAGCGGCGGGTTTGCAGCGCTAAGCAGCGAATCCAGCCGCGACACACTGGCCAGCACAACGCTGGGTGTGCGTGCGCACAGTGACTTTGTGCTGGCAGGCAAAGACACCCGCGTGCGTGCATCGCTGGGCGTGCGCCATGCCTGGGGCAAGCTGAGCCAGAACCGTACCATGGCGTTTGAAGGAAGTAGCAGCTTTACCGTGGCTGGTGCCCCCCTGGCGCGCAATACGGCGCTGGTGGGTCTGCAGGCTGAGATGGCGCTGAGCCGTTACTCGGCCTTGGTGCTGGGCTACAACGGTGAATACGGTAGCGGCAGCCGTGACCAGTCTGCCAGCGTGAAGGTGCGCTGGGCTTTCTAAGCGTGCATTCTGTTGGAAGATCCTCACAGTGTCGTCCTCCAAACCGCCCGCAGCACCCAGCATCTCACGCTCGCCCACCACGTCAGAGCGCCCCGCCAGCGGGGCAGTTGCCATGCAGGTGCGCACCGATCAGTTGCAACTCCTGTTTCGCCAGTCCTTCCTGGCCACTTTCGGTAGCGTCGGCGGGGCACTGGCGCTGTCTTGGTTGCAGCGAGACTTAGGCAACCACAGCGTCATTGCACCGTGGCTCATCATGCTGTGTCTGGCTGGCACGATTCGCCTGGCTTTGTTCTGGGCGTACAGCCGCAGTGCCCCTGAGCAGCGCACGCCAGCCCGCTGGGAAGGTGTGTATTGGGTAACTCTGGTTTTTATAGCCGGAACCTGGGGCATTGGTGCTTTCCTGCTCATGTCCAGCAGCAACCTGCTGTCGCAGGTCATCACTCTGTTTTTTGCGGTCGGCATGGCAGGCAGTGCAATTTCTGCCTACTCGGCCTACCGTTACATGCCGCTGATCGCCGTTGGTCTGGTGCTGCTACCCACAACGCTGTGGCTGCTCGCCCAACCTGGCACCGAACAGCGCCTGCTGGCCTTTACCACCCTGGCGTTTTCCGCCTTCGTTGTGCGTGCAACCCGGGAGCTGTCGGGCGCGTTGCACTCACTCCTGCGGTTGCGCCGTGAGCTGGAGATTGAGCACCGCATTGCCAGCAACGCAGCCCGCACCGACGAGTTGACAGGCCTGAACAACCTGCGCGCCTTCAAGGAGCAGGCTGACACAATGTTTGCTTACACCCGGCGCTACGGCGTACCGCTGTGCGCACTGTTATTGGACATTGACCACTTCAAACAGATCAACGATACCCACGGCCATGCCGCGGGCGATAAGGTGCTGCAAGCCGTGGTGCAACGGCTCAAGACCACGCTACGTGAAGCTGACCTGTGCGGTCGACTCGGGGGCGAGGAGTTCGGGGTACTGCTTGCTGGCCCGGACATGCACGAGGCTGTGCAGATCGCAGAAAAGCTCAGGCTTGCCGTACAAGCCATCGAGGTGCCCGTCAATGACACCACGCTGCATGTCACCATCAGCGTTGGGGTGGCCGAAGCGGGCTTGGCCTGCACCGATACTGCCACGTTGCTGGCCCAGGCCGATGCGGCCATGTACCACGCCAAATCAAACGGCCGCAACCGGGTACACAGCAGCTTTGCCCAAGCCCCAGGTGCTATGGCGTGTCATCAATAATCCAGAGTAGGGCTTGACGCCAGCGCGCACTGCACAGTCCGCTGAATGGTGCCCTATCAACCAGGAAGCGTGCGGATGGCTCTGCCGCAAACACGGCCCAGATACGCAGCAGGTAATAGATGAAAAAAGCAGGGGCCCATGCTTTGCGTATATGCAGTCGCTTGCCATGACAGTCAAGCGTTGCAGATACCCAGAGCAGGGCCCCTTTGATGCGCCGAAGTGGTGGTTCGGCAGCTATGTAGGCGGTTGAGTACTTTGCTTAGTAATTTGCTGTTAAGTGCTTAGTAGCGTGCATCTGCTGGTTTTTTGCCATTCGGCCAGTCCTTGACCTTTCCGGCAAAGTCGGGCCGAGGCTGGTGGCTGAAGTATTCGGCCACGTCCACTGCTTCCTGATCAGTCATGCCCCCTTGCCCCAAGGGAAACTTGTTGTGCATGGCGATGGGCATATTGCGTTTGACAAAGGCTGCCGCAGTGTAGGTGCGCGCCATGCCCGCGCCAATGTTGAAGGACTCATCACCCCACAGCGGCGGGTAGACCCACTGGCCCTTGGCGTTCTTGATACCTTCACCATCGCTGCCGTGGCACAGGGCGCATTGGGCGGAATAGATTTTCTTGCCGTTTTCTGCGTTGGGGATGATGTCTGTGCTGACCTTGCCCACACCTCGGCCTTCTACCTTGTCTTCAGGCTTGGTTTCGTTGCGCATCCAGTCGAACAAAGCCACCATGGCCTTGAGTTCATCTGAATCAAGTGGCAAGGGTTTGCCGTTCATTGAACGCAGGAAACAGCCATTGATACGGTCCTGCAGCGTGATGGTGCGGCCGGCTCGTGGTGCGTAGCCCGGGAAGAAGGCAGAAATACCAATGTACGGCGAACCATCGGCCACCGTGCCTGCGTTCAAGTGGCAACTGGCGCAATTGAGCGCATTGCCTACGTTTTTAGGCAGCAGGTCACGCGTTTCAATATTCAGACGGGCACCATAAATCAGTTGCTCGGCGTTCTTTTCATTGAGCATATTGGCAAGGCGCGGTGTCTCAAACGGGCGCGAGTGATCAGGCTGTGCGTTCAGTGGCTTGCGCTGGCTGGCAATGTCTTTGGCTTTGATCTCGGTGGCCGTTTTGCTGCCCCAGTTGCGACGTGCAAAATTGAGAATGTCGGCAATTTCTTGATCACTTAATTGCGCAAATGCCGGCATCGTCAGCGCCCGGCTGTGGCTTTGGGTGACTGGCGTGGTCCAACCCGTCAGCATGATGTGCACCAGCGTGCTGGGGTTGTCTGCCAGCAAGGAGCGGTTGCCTTGCAGCGAAGGGAAAACATCTTTGACGCCTCCACCATCTGAGCGGTGGCAGTCTGCGCAAAACTGCAGATAGCCCAGGCCACCCCGGGTGCTGTAAAGATCAGCAGGCACATCGTAGTGCGCGGCGTTCTCTGCGGTCAGGGCTTCGGTACTGCCAGTGGCCCGCGCCGGAATTGCAATCTTGGGTGCTGGGCCTTGGCTGACTTGCATGGGCAAATCATTCTTGCCTGCTGGCAGTGACTTCAGGTAAGTGCCAATCGCCAGCAGGTCACCATCTGTCATGTACTGCGTGCTGTGCTGTACGACATCAACCATATTGCCCGAAACCGTGCCGTGGCTGTTGCGCCCTGTTTTGAGCAGCTCTGCGGTTTCTTCTGGGGTCCACAGATCACGCAGACTGAGCGCGCGCCAGCCTTCTACGGTCTCGCCCGCCAAGAAGTGCTGGCCATTCTTACCTTCACCCATCATGGTCTTTTCCTGGAATGCCACGCCACGCGGGGTGTGGCATGCGCCGCAGTGGCCAAGGCCCTGCACCAGATAAGCGCCGCGGTTCCATTCCGCCGTTTGCTCTACTTGCGGCGTAAATGTCTCTGACTCTAGAAACATCCAGTTCCACAGCGACAGCCCCCAGCGCTGGTTGAACGGAAAACCCATCTCTGATGCTTTGTTGGTTGCTGCAATGGGCGCGACGCCTTCCATCAAATAGGCATAGAGCGCTTGCATGTCGTCCGCTGTCATCTTGGCGTACGAGGGGTAAGGCATCGCGGGGTAGAGGTTGCGCCCATCAGCGGCTACGCCTTTGCGCATGGCTTTATCAAACTGCTCGAAGCTGTAGCCACCAATGCCAGAGGCAGTATCGGGGGTGATGTTCGTTGAGTAGAGTTTGCCGAAAGGTGTTTCCAGCGCCAATCCACCCGCCATGGGCTGGGCTTTATTGCCGGTGTGACAGGCAACGCAATCGCCCAAGCGAGCAATGTAGCGCCCGCGTTCTACAAACGTGCGCTGTTCAGTTGTCAGGTCTGCAGCGTAGTTAGCGGGCAGGTCATCGATGATCTGGGGTGCGGAAGTGTCTTGTGGTGCAGGCAAGGTGGCAGATGCTAGGTGCCAGGACATTGCTAACACCGCTGCAACAGGCAACAGGCTATATTTGATTTTTGACTTCATTGATTTCCCTCGTGAGCAAGATGCAAGGTATGAAAATAATGCGCTCACTTTTCTTGTAATCTGGATAATTACATGCAAGGGTTGATGTCAGACATGGTGGTTGATATTTCTTGAGAAGTTTGTGTTTGATGGGATTTGTTTAATATTTTCTTAATAATTATCTGTGCTTCGCGGGGCGTGGGTTCTCAAGGCGGTACCTGAAGTTTTAGGCTAGTGCTTCGCTGGAGAGTTAGTGAAGCCTGTAAATTTCTAGCACTATGGTTAGGCGCGTTGCGTTAGGTGGATGTACTGACACTGGCGCGTCAACCTAAAGACTCTGCATATAAGTAGTGGCACTATTTTAATAAAATGGAGTAAATATTTTTAATGTTTTATTTGAAGTTGAAATAATTATTTGTGTCGTGTAGATGCTAGTTTTAATGTTTATATTGTTTTATTAGAAATCTACTAAAAAATAATATCAATTAAACAATATCAATTATTTATTTTTCAGATTTTTTTAAATTACCCGGTGCTTAATATTTTGGTGAAAGCAGCAAAAAGTGCTGATTGCTTGCTCTGATGGTGCAGGCGATCTCAAGTCGGTCTGCGAGACAACGGCCAAGCTTGTGAAGCTTGGCATTGTGTTGGCCGCATATGAGGTAAGAAAAATGAAGCTGCCGGTGCAGCCGTTGGACTGCCAAAACCGATGCCTCATGATTTATTGAAAAAAAAAGCCTGCTCGGTCAGAGCAGGCTTGCTTTAGCAGCTAGTTTTTCTTAGTTGACGGCATCTTTCAATGCTTTGCCTGGGCTGAACTTAGGCACCTTGGCAGCTTTGATCTTCAGTGCCTCTCCGGTGCGTGGGTTGCGGCCATTGCGCGCTGCACGTGTCGTTACGCCAAAGCTGCCAAATCCCACGAGCGACACAGTGTCGCCCTTTTGCAGGGAGGCCTTGACCACCTCCAAGGTCGCATCCAGTGCGCGTGCAGCAGATGCTTTGGACATGTCGGCGTTGTTTGCAATGTAGGCAATCAGTTCAGATTTGTTCACAGGTGCTTTCTTTTAGGTAAATCAGGGGGTAGAGCTTATTACACAAGCGCTGGCAGCTCTCTTTATTCACTGAAAATTTTGCATCTTTTGATCGCTGCCGCCATCATCCATTCTCTGTGCAAGACAAAATTTCTGGTGTGACCAGCGGTAAGCGCAGATATAACTCTACAGAGCATGCAGAAAGCGCCAGCAGCGTGACACAGAGGCAAGCTACGATCTCGCGTTGGATGTTTGGGCCACAGAAGGGTCTAGGCACAACCGAGAAGCTGCTGGCAGCGATTTCCCGTAATACATAAGAAATAGGGCTCTTTGATGCCTGTGATCGTGACTTCCTCCGAGAAAAAGCACAACCGTTTGCTGTGGGGGCCTGAATCTTCTTCTCCACTGAGGGATGAAACACTGTACTTAGAGCGCTGGCGTCGTCGTACATGGCAATTGCATGCTTCGGTGCTGCTAAGCCATCTGTATGCCTTTGGACTTTTCCTTGGGCACAGCTTGGCAGGCTATGCACCATTGAACGTTGTGCTGCTGTATGGGCTGTGGGTAGGCATTGGCATGGCCTTTATCACCTGGGCGTATGCCAGTGGCTGGAGCCAGACAAGGCGAGATCCTGGCTTATTTCTTGTGCACCAGCTGGTCGCAATCATTGGAACGCTGGGTCTGCTAATAGCGGCTCCACAGGTTGCGTTTCAAGCGCTGGTGATGCTGCTTGTTTTCAGTGCCGATGGCTTTCTTGCACGCCGTCGTACCAGTTTTTGGATGACGTGGGGCTGCACGCTCATAGCAGTAGCGGTTGTCATTTGCTGGTTAGGGCCGCAGATGCGCATGACCACCGATACGCTGGCTGGGCAATTGCTGGCGATTGGCGTGGTGTTTGGGGCTGTCGTGCGTTGCAGCATTCTTGTGACGTACTTTCGCAGCATGCAATTTCGTCTCAGCGCGAGCAATGAAAAATTGGCGCTTGCGCTCATGCAGATTGAAGAATTGATGCGCAATGATGAATTAACCGGGGTAGCGAACAGGCGTGGCGTGATGGAGCGGCTGCAGCAGTGTATTGAGACCGCTCAGCGAGACGGCTCTGCCTTGTGCGTTGCATTGCTTGATATTGACTATTTCAAGCAAGTCAATGATCGCTATGGACATGAGGGCGGAGACCAGGTGCTGCGGGCTTTTGGTCAGCTTCTGTCTTCACGGCTGCGTGCTGTGGACTGCGGTGGCCGCTACGGGGGAGAAGAATTTTTGCTGGTGCTGCCCGGCACGACGTTGGTTGAGGCGGGCGTGCTGCTGGAGCGAATTCGCAAGTACACAGAGTCTCTGCCATGGTCACAAATGATCCATAAAGATCTTCAGGTGACATGCACGCTGGGGGCCACCCTTTATCGGCCAGGAGAAGCTGTGGAAACAGTGATTGCCCGTGCAGATGCTGCCATGTACCGCGGCAAGGTTGCAGGGCGCAATTGCGTTGTGCTTGAGTAGCGCTGCACAATTCACCAGTCCAGTGGGGCAGTCGTGGCAATGGTGTGCCACAGGCCCGCTTTGCGGGCCTTCGCTTCTTGCTCGGCAAACGCATACTGGCCGTGTTCTTGGGGTGACTGTTGTGCGGCATCGGCGCTAGACCGCCGGGCCAGCCCCATGGTCAGCATGGCCAGCCCTGCATCCAGCGTACGCGGCCCATCAGGGGCGGACGCTGGAGCTACCCAGACAGAGCACACGCGGTGCTGCTGGTGGTCAACTTTGCTGCACCGCAACTCGGCAGTTTTGCCCAAGGCCATCTCACGTAAAGCCTCAAGCGCCTGATGACCATAAGGCTGCTGTACTTGTGGCGCATCGATGCCTTGAAGGTGCACCTGTACCTGCTGATAGGGTGTGGCAGCCTCTTGCGAGGGACAACGTGCGCTCAGAGTGTCTCCGTTAAAAACACCCACAATCAGACAAAGCAATGGGGTAGCAGGCATGTAGGCAGTTTAGAGCAAGGTCTAAAGCTCCGAAAATCGCTCAGCGTTGAATGGTGCGTTCATCAGGCTGACTTTTTTGTACGAAGACAGGACCCTGTCTGCCAGCGGATGGGCCTTATTAGAGCAGCGATCAGTCCCGTATTGCTTCTTGCGGGTTCACGGCTGCAAGAAGCAGTTAGGGGTTCACGCCCCATTTGTTTTTGAAGGCAAATTCCAGCTGTTCACACTGACCTTCAGTGAACTGTGCAGGTGTATTTTCTTTGGGGCCTTTTTCTCGCTCTTTCCAGCACAAGCGAATGGTTTCACGCTCAATCCACTGAGCTTCTTTGTCTGGAGATGCGGTGAAGAAGATCTGGCTGACCAGCATCAGCACAGCAAAAAGAGCCACGGGCACGCCAATGATCCAGCGAACAAGTTTGGGTTTGGGTGTAGCTTTGTCGGTCATAGGAGAAAAAAAGAATCAATAAAAATAAAGGCCTGCATGGAGCAGGCCTTGGACGTAATATTTTTGGTGTCAGGGCACCGAAATATCGTTGCCTGTCAGTGCAGCTGCATCAGCTGTTGCCACATCAACGCGGCGGGCACCATTGAAGCGCTTGGCCCAATAGCTTGTATTCATGTTTTCTACCCGCACAGATTTACCTTTGCTGGGGGAGTGAATGAACTGGCCGTCACCCACATAAATACCGACATGACTGAATGTGCGGCGCATCGTGTTGAAGAACACCAGATCGCCTGGCTTGAGTTCTTTCTTGTCGATTTTCTGGGTGGCCTTGGCCTGATCATCGGCCTTGCGAGGCAAGAGGTGGCCCATGGTGTCTTGGTAGATCGCGCGAACAAAGCCGCTGCAATCAAAACCTGTCTCAGCGCTGGTGCCACCAAATCGGTAAGGAATACCGATCATGCCCATGGCGGTATTGATTACGGTGGAGGTGTTCGTTGCAACCGATTGCCCCATGGACTGCAGATTGGAGCCGAGACCGCGCTCCTTCAGAATTTCGGTTAACCGATTCTGAGACAGAGGTTCGCTGGAAGTGGGCGCTGCTTGCACGCTTCCACAGGCGAGGGCAAGAACGAGTAGCCATTTGCAAGTCATGGGCACGGAGGTTATCACGAGTGCCTGACGTTGTGCACTGAAATTGCCCTACAAAAGAGATCTAGTTGCGGTCTTTTACTATTTGATTGCCTCGCTTTGATCTGTCTCAGGCAAGTTGAGGTCAAGTGCGCTGTAAGGCGTGCTGTACAGATCGCTGCGACAATGCCTACTTTGAGAAAACTCTAGGAAAACTACATGCTGCTGGATGCCGATGATTCGCAATTGGTGCTGATCGACTACCAAGAAAAGCTGATGCCTGCCATTTTTGAGGGGCAGCAGGTGCTGGCCAATGCTGTGAAGCTGGCCAAAATTGCCAACATGATGCAAGTGCCTGTCTGGGCGACAGAGCAAAATCCCTCACGGCTGGGGCCAAACGCGCCTGATCTGCGCGCCTTGTGCGATAGAACCTTTGCCAAGATGAGCTTCAGCGCGGCCGAAGAGGGCTTGATTGATGTGCTGCGCCCACCAGTGCGCAAGCAGCAGGGCGGCAACGCGCGCAGCATGCCCAAGCATTTGCAAAAGCCCCAGGAAGCACAAGAGCCTGAGCGTCCGTCCATCATCATCGCTGGATGCGAAGCCCACGTTTGCCTGATGCAAACGGCGCTGCAGTTGCTGGAAGAGGAGATGGAAGTGTGGGTGGTGACCGACGCTTGCAGCTCACGCAGTGAACGTAACCGCGATGCTGCTTTTGACCGCCTGGCTGGTGCAGGCGCTGAACTGGTGACCACCGAGATGGTTGCCTTTGAATGGCTGCGCAGCTGTGAGCACCCAGCCTTCAAGCAGATGCTTGAACTGATTAAGTAAGCCCGCTGTGCGTTTGAAAGCTCCAGACAAGGGGCTTTCAAATAGAGTACTGAATACAGCTTACATGAAATTTAAATTCATTTCTAATATCTAATACGCGGCTTTAGAGAGGTATGCAGTCGTATTCAAAAAATGAGCTGTATCCGCAGTATCTATAAAGACTTCAGAGTGATATCTATCTGAAGTCCTTTAAATACATGCACTAGCAGCTCATTTTTTAATAGAGTTGCTGGTGGAGGACGCTGCCGCTATGTGTGCCGGGCTGAGCAATTCATTGATGGTGTGCACATCCTGCATCTGCAAATTGCCTGCTGCTTGGCGCAGCTGCAGGTGGCCCACAAGCAGGTTGTAGCGAGCTTGCGCCAAGTCTTTTTGTGACTGATAAAGCTGGCTTTGGGCATTGAGCACATCAATGTTGATGCGAACTCCTACTTCATAGCCGAGCACATTGGCTTCTAACGCGCTCTGGCTTGACGCCACGGCGGCTTCCAGTGCATGAACTTGCCCGTAGGTGGACTGCACGCCGAAGAAGGCGGTACGCACGGTTTGGGCCACCTGGCGCTTGGCGTCTTCCAAGTCTGCACGAGACTTCTCTTCCAGCGACAAAGTTTCCTTGACCCGATTCTGTACGGCAAAGCCGGCAAAGAGCGGAATGGTCATGACAACGCCAACGGTGCCTACCGTGGAGTTATTGCGCTGCGGCAGCGTCATGGATCCATCAGGGTTGCGCTGGGTGCCGTAGCTGGCCTGCAAATCTACCGTGGGCTTGTGGCCCGCATAGGCTTTGTCTGTTTCCAGCTTGGCCATGTCTACCGCTATTTGTGCTTGGCGCACCATGGGGTTTTGCGCGTCAGACGTGTCTAGCCAGCTTTGTAAATCGTTGGGGGCTAACTGTGGCAAACGCACAGGCTGAGCGAGCGGCCAGGGCGAGGCTCCGGTCACACCAACCAGTTGCTCCAGCGCCGCTTGTGCGACGCGGACATCATTTTCTGAGGCAATTTCTTGAGCGCGGACCAAGTCAAAGCGGGCCTGTGCTTCGCGTGAGTCAGTAACTGTTGCCGTGCCAATTTCAAAGTTGCGCTTGGCGTATTCAAGTTGCTCGGCCACCGCACGTTTTTGGGCCTGCACCAGGCTCAAGGTATCCATTGCGGAGAGCACTTGAAAATAGGCTTTGGCAGAGCGCACCAGCAAGTCCTGGCCAGAGGCATCGACTTGGGCGTAGGCCAGATCAACGTTGCGCTGCCCTTGGCGGTAGGTGGCCACATTGGCGGGGTTATACAAAGGCTGCTGGGCTTGCAGACTGGCCGAGTCTTGCCGCCCATCGAGCGGCACAGTAGGAAAGTTGCCGCGTACGCGGGTTTCGCTGTACTGGCTGCCTGCTTGAATGCCTATTTGCGGCAACAAACCAGCTTTAGCCTGCGCGCCTTTGCTGATGGTGGCGTCCAGCTGCGCCCGCGCACTCTGCCACGCCGCATCATGGATTTGCGCCTGCTCTGTCAATTGCACTAGGCTTTGAGCGGGTGCAGCGGTCCATGCACAGGCGGCGATAGCAGCCAGAGTCACTTGACGCAGCGCAGAGTGCGCAGAAAACGAGAGTTGCTGCCCGAATGAAAACACCATGGAAACCTTCTCCAAGAATCTCATCGGCAGCATTGGACTGCCATTTTTTAGAAATCGAACCTCAATACTGCGGCACGGTCGGGTCGCGTTCATCTGACCAGGCGGCAATGCCGCCTGTGATGTTGGCCACCGCATCAAAGCCTGCGCGCGCCAGATACGCCGCCACGCTCATGCTGCGGGCACCGTGGTGGCACAGGCAGGCAACAGGGCGATCAGGATCGAGCTCATTGAGGCGCGAGGTAATCTCTCCCATGGGGATGCACAGCAACTCAAACTTGTCGCTGGGAGCAACGCTGGCCACCTGACACTCCCATTTCTCACGGACATCCAGCACCAACGGTTTGCTGACACCACCGTCAAATTGGCCCAACCACTCATCCAGCAGGGAAGGGCGAACTTGGTAAAACATAAAAATCTCTCCGGCGATGTCAACAGGCTTGAAACTTAGAACGCAAAGCGTGGAGCGGTAGCAAAACCTTGCAGGCGAGGCACGACGATGTCCCATGGCTCGGTGATGGTGATGTCGCCGTTTTGCTTGCTCACCACGGTGTAGCGCATGATGGGTTTTTGGCCCACGATGGCAGCCAGACGCCCGCCGTCCTTGAGGTGCGAGAGCAGCTCTTTGGGCAGCACTTCGACCGAACCGCTGAGCAAAATGACATCAAACGGGCCTTCAGGCAGGGTGTCTTTAGAGCCATCTGCCACGCGCACGGTGACATTCGTGCAGCCTGCATCGGTCAGATTTTCACGGGCCATCTCTGCCAGATCGGCATTGATTTCCAGCGTCACAACCTCTTTAGCCAGCCGGGACAGCAGGGCCGCGCTGTAGCCAGAGCCTGTACCGATTTCCAGTACGCGCTCGTGGGGCTGTACTTCCAGATCGTTGATCATGCGTGCTTCTACGCGGGGCTGAAACATGCACAGACCCTGCTCGATGGCCAGGGCATCGTCGCTCAGTGGCACTTCCACGTCCATGAACGCCAGGCTGTAGTGTGCGGGGGGCGTGAAATCTTCACGGCGCACTGTGTAGAGCGCGTCCAGCACACCGTTGTCATCCACGTTCCATGGGCGCACTTGCTGCTGCACCATGTTGTAGCGGGCGTTTTCAGTGGTGTCGTTGCGATCAAGCAGGCTGTTCAGGGGCAAATTCATTGTGGTCTCCTCCGCTGTGGGATGGCTTGTCTGGAACAAACTCACGATTCTACGAGTCTGGGGGCAGGTTTGCGGCGTTGTGGGCCACACGACCCTTCCAAAGCTTTTTGACCCATTGCGTCAAATCATCCAAATAACAGTACACCACCGGCACAACCACCAAGGTGAGCAGCGAGGAGGTGATGACTCCGCCAATCACGGCCTGGCCCATCGGGGCACGCTGTTCTGAGCCTTCAGTCACGGCAAAAGCCAGAGGTACCATGCCAAAGACCATGGCCAGTGTGGTCATCAAGATAGGGCGCAGCCGCACTCTGGCGGCCAGTAAAAGTGCTTGCTCACGGGGCAGGCCCTGCTCAATCTCGCCGTGTTCGTTGGTGTGCTCGCCACGCGCACGAATGGCAAAGTCCACCAGCAAAATAGCGTTTTTGGTGACCAAACCCATGAGCATGACAATGCCAATGATGGAAAACATGCTGATGGCGGAGTTAAACATCATCAACGCGAGCACCACACCAATCAACGTCAAGGGCAATGAGGTCATCAGTGCCAGCGGTTGAATAAAGCTTTTGAACTGGCTGGCCAAAATCATGTAAATAAAAATAATCGCCAGAGCCAAGGCGGACAGGGCGTATGCAAACGACTCGTTCATGTTCTTGGTCGAACCACCAAACTCCCAGCGGTAGCCGGGCGGCATTTGCAGATTGTTCAGCGTCTTGGTGATGTCGGCAGAAACTTCACCCACCGAGCGCAGCGACACATTGGCCGTAAATTGCACTTCACGGGTCATGGCGCGGCGATTGATCTGGCTGGGGCTGCTCGCTTGCACCACGTCAGCCACCTGACTGAGCTGAACGATGTGCGTACTGCCATCAGCACCCGTCAGCGCAAAAGGCAGATGCTGCAAATCGGCAGGTTGGGTGCGTGCCTCAGGCGCCAGGCGGACGTTGACGTCATAGGTCTGGTCGTCGCTGGCGCGCCAGTTGCCAATCGTCTCGCCCGCTACCAAGGTGCGCAAGTTGCTGGCAATGCTTGCAACGGACAGCCCAAGGTCAGCAGCAGCATCGCGGCGTACTTCAACGTTCACAATGGGTTTGGGTGGCTGCAAGCTGGTATCTACGTCCACCAGGCCAGGAATGCGCTGCAGTTGTGCCTGTAGTTGCTGGTTTAACCGGTCCAGCTCACCCAAATCAGGCCCCATGAGTGAAAACTCAATTTGTTTTTGCCCAGCCACAGCTTCCAGCAAACCCACATGGGTGACGATGATGCCCGCAACTGTGCGCAACGCCTGGCGCAACACCAGCGACATGTCTTGCAGGCTGCGCTGGCGTTGGTGGCGGTCTACCAGCCGGATGAAGATGCTGGCTGAGTGCTTTCCTTCAGCGCCCCCGGTATTGATGCTGGTGAGGGTGTATTTGACCTCGGGCATGGCTCGAATGATGGCCTCTACCTGCAGAGCTTTGGCTTCTGTGGCCTCAATTGAGGAGCCTTGCGGGGTTTCGAATTTGACCTGTGTTTCAGAAAAATCGGCACTGGGCACAAATTCAGAGCCCAGCAGGGGCAGCATGAATACGCTGCCAATGAAAATTGCCACGGCAATCAGCACGGTCGCCAATTTGTGCAGCAGCGCCCACCGAAGCAAACGCTGGTACAGATCTGACAAATCTTCTGTCGCACGGTCAAACCATGCAGTGATGCGGCCCAGCGTGCGGTCATACAGCGTTGGTTTGCCATGGGGCTGTGGCTGTGCTTTTGAGCCCCGCGCGTGAATGCTCGGGTCGTGCCACACACTGGAGAGCATGGGGTCCAGCGTAAAGCTGACAAACATCGAAATCAGCACAGCGGCCACGATGGTGATGCCGAACTCATGGAAGAACTTGCCAATGATGCCGCCCATGAAACCAATAGGTAAAAACACCGCGACGATGGACAAGGTGGTGGCCAGCACGGCCAGGCCAATTTCCTGTGTGCCGTCCATGGCCGCGTTGTAGGGCGATTTACCCATTTGCACATGGCGCACGATGTTCTCGCGCACGACGATGGCGTCGTCGATCAGCAGGCCCACGCACAGCGATAGCGCCATCAACGTGACCATGTTGATGGAAAAGCCAAACATGTACATGAACCAGAAGGTGCCGATCAACGCAATCGGCAGCGTCAGGCCTGTGATGATGGTGGAGCGCCAGGAGTTGAGGAACAAAAACACAATCACAACGGTCAGCACCGCACCTTCAACCAAGGTTTGCCGTACGTTGTCGACGGCCACTTGAATCGGGCGAGCAGAGTCGGCAATGGTCTCCAGCTTGATGCCTGCAGGCAACTCGCCACCCAGATCATGGATGGCCTGATTCAGCCCCTTGACCACTTCAATGGTGTTTTCATCCTGTGCTTTTTGCACCGACAGCAGCAGCGTGCGCTGGCCGTTGTACAGCGCCAGGCTTTCAACTTCCTGTGCGCCATCTTGGATGCGCGCCAGTTGGCCCAGCCGCACGGCAGCGCCATTGCGCTGGGCCACGATGATGTCGGCAAATTGCTCTGGCCGCTGAATGCGGGCGTTGATCTGCACCACACGTTCTTGCTGGAGCGAGCGAATGCTGCCGACAGGTAAATCTTGGTTTTCACTGCGTACGGCGTTAACTACCTGCGCCGCAGTGATCCCGTAGGCTTGCAATGCGGCAGGGTCCAGATAGACGTTGATTTCACGTGGCGTATCGCCAACCAGATTCACGGCACCAACGCCGCGCACGTTTTCCAGCCGTTTTTTCAGAACCTGGTCAGCCCACGTGGTGAGCTGCACGGGCGTTAGTGGCTGTGTGCCTTCAATTTGCGTATGGCTGTCCGGCAAAACGGCTACTGACCACACCGGTGCGCTGGCTGGGTCAAAGCGCAGCACCCACGGCTCTTTCACCTCATCGCGCAGCAGAGGGCGCACGGTGGCTACTTTTTCGCGCACGTCATCAGCCGCTTTGCGCCCATCAATTTGCAGCTGAAATTCAATGATGATCAGCGCTCTGCCTTCGTAGCTGCGCGAGGTGAGGGCGTTGATACCGGCAATCGAGTTGATGGCCTCTTCCAGCCGCTTGGTGACTTCGCTTTCCACCACTTCCGGCGAAGCGCCCGGGTAATCCACAGACACGACGACGACGGGAAAATCTACGTTGGGGAACTGCTCAATGGACAGCCGCTGGTAAGAAAACAAACCCAGCACCACAAAGGCCAGCATCACCATGGTAGCCATGACGGGGTTGTGCAAACTGACCTTGGTAAACCACATGCCGCTGTGCTTTCTGGTGAGTTACTGCGAGGGCGAGGCAGGCTCTGCCGTCATCAATTGCACACGCGTGCCAGATGGCATACCCCCCAGACGGCCAGCCAGCACCACCTGATCAGCTTGCAGGCCCGCATCTATGGCGACCCATGTTTGCGCCTCTCCCACACTTTGCACGCCCAGTTTGACGGGGGTGTGCCTGATCACGTCGTTTTGCACGGTCTGCACATAGGGCAGCGGCTGATCTGTGCGTACAGCATGCAGCGGTACCGCCAAGGCCTCGGTGCTGCCCGTCTGAATAAAGCCTTCTACATACATGCCAGGGCGCAGCTGGTCGGTGGTGTGAGAGACAAGCTGCAGATACACGGGCACTGCACGGTTGCTTGCCAGCGCGCTGGGGTTGATGCGTACCACCCGGGCTTGCAGGCTTTGTGCAGCCTGCCCGTTGCTTGCACGCAGCAGTAGCTGGGCCGTTTGCCCAACGTGCACGGGGGCGGAGTCATTGGCGGGCAGTTGCACCTGCAGCTCTAAAGCAGACAGGTCAACCACCTCCACAATCGCGGCTTCTACATTCACCCGTTCACCGTTTTGCACCATCCGGCGTGCCACCTGGCCCGTAATGGGACTGCGCAGTACGGTGTCATCCAGACTCTTTTGTGCACCGTCCTGCGCTGCGCGAGCTGCTGCGTAATTGGCCTGCGCGGCTTGTAAGTTGGCAGACGAGGTGGTCAGCGCTGTGCTGGAAATAAAACCTTTTTCAACCAGTGCGCGGTTGTTATCGTATTGGCGCTGCTCAATTGCCACCCGGGCCTGCGCTGCATCGGCTTGCAGCTTGGCCTGGCGAAATCGGGCATCTGACTCGGTGGGGTCGATTCGGGCAATCACCTGGCCCTGTGCCACCGCATCACCTTCGCGGACCTGTAAATCACGCAGCTCCCCAGGGACGCGGGCTTTCACAACCGCACTGTTCACCGCAGACAGGCTGCCCGTAATGGGAATACCCAGCGGCATGGCACGGGGACGCGCTAGCAGCCATTCTTCAGGTGGAATACGCAAGCTGGGGGGCGGGCTTGTTACGCTGGTCTGCAGTGCTTCTTTTTTGGCACTCCGGCTTTCCAGCGCACGCCACATGCCCCACACAATGGCCAGTACGCTGACGACGGCCAGCAGCCACATCCATTTGGGAAGGCGGCGCGTAGTTGCGGGTTGAACTGGCTGTGTCATGCCGGATTGGCGGCCAAGCCGCGCAACAAATTGTCAATATGGGCCGCAAAATAGACTTCAGCACTCACTCCCAAGGACTGTGGGTAGCAAACGCCCATGGAATGGCGCCACTGGATGTAAGAGAACATGGGCGTCACGATCAAGTGGATGCCGGCGTCCAGATCCACGTGGCGAAACTCGCCGCGTGCGATACCACGCTCCAAAATGCAGCGGATCAGGGCGTTGCCGGGGTAGATGACTTCTTCCAGGTAAAACGTTGCCAGTTCCGGGAAATTGCAGCATTCACTGCTCATGAGTTTGCAGATACCACCAGCCGGCGAGTGCGCAATGCACTCCAGCCACACCGCAAACGCATACCGCACCAAATCTGGTGTGCTGCCTTCAAAGTCTTGCAGCTGTGCCTGCCATTCAGCAAAACGCCCAGCGATGTTTTCACGCACCACGGCTTTGAGCAAGGCCTCTTTGCTGGGGTAGTAAAGGAACAAGGTGCCTTTGGAAACATTGGCCAGTGCGGCCACTTCCTCCACCCGTGTTGCTGCATAGCCTTTCTCTACGAAAAGGCGGGTTGCAGCCTCCAGCAGCTCCGCCGGGCGTGCCTCTTTGCGGCGTGCGCGGCGCGATGGTTCTGGGCCAGGAATGGGTTCAGTGCTCAAAATGCCAAGAAGAGTGGGGTGTTGAAATGACTAACTGGTCAGTAAATGCAATATAAAAAACTGCGGATCAGCCGTCAAGCCAGCTTAATGTCCTACAGCTAAGTGCTCACCGCCTGTCAGCCAGCATCGCTGACACAGTGTAAAAATGCCCCATGCAAGAAATTATTTATTTGGGTGGTGGCTGCTTTTGGTGTACAGAGGCGGTGTTTGATCGGGTCCGTGGCGTGCTGGATGTCGAAAGTGGTTATGCCAACGGGCAAGTGCCCAATCCCAGCTATGAGCAGATCTGCGAAGGAACGACGGGGCATGCAGAGGTGATCAAGCTCACGTTTGACCCCCAGCAGATCGACTTGCAAGCCGTGCTGGAAATATTTTTTGGCACCCACAACCCCACCACGCTCAACCGCCAGGGCAACGATGTGGGTACCCAATACCGCAGCGGTATCTACACCACGTCCAGCCAGCAAAACGATGCTGCGACCCGTTTTGTGCAGGCACTCAACGAGCAGAACCTCTTTGGTGTGCCCGTCGTCACAGAGGTGCAGCCACTGCAAAGCTATTGGCCCGCTGAGTCTTACCACCAAGATTACTTTGCCAACAATCCGCACCAAGCTTACTGTGCCTATGTCGTGGGGCCCAAGGTGCACAAGTTTTTGGAAACTTTCTCGCAATACGCCAAGAAAGACTAAAACCCGCGCTTAACGAGTGTTGGCGCACAGTTTTGCGCGGGCATAATGCAACTGTATTGCGTTAATGCACCTCCATGACCAAACCCTCAACACCCACTTTGACACTGCCTGCAGGCATGCGTGCGACGCGTGCTGTGCAGGCTTTGCTGTCTTTGCTGCCCATGCAGCCACCAGCTGGCTGGACTGAGGCACTGGTTGAAGTCGCTTTGCACGATCAGGGCATATCAGTGAACCGTGTGACGGTATACCGCGCGCTGGACAGACTGACCCAAGCGGGCTTGCTGCAACGTACGGTGAACGCACAGCGCATCACCCATTATTTTGTGGTGGATGCCACAGCCCCCACCGCTTCTGCGCACCTGGAATGCACGGCTTGCCACCAGCACATCACGCTGGACCCCGGTGCGGGCGCAGTGCAGGCTGCGCTGCATGCCTTGCGTGAAGCCCTGGTGCAAAGCACCGGAGTGCATAAGCCAATGCTCGATGTCGCTGTGCAAGGCGAATGCGCACAGTGCGCTGGTGACGCAAAACCCCCGTTTTTTAACCACCCTTAAGAGGAACTATGAAATCACTGATCTGCACAGCCGCAGCGGCATGCCTGCTGGCGATGCCGGCATGGGCGCACGACCACGGTCATGCACCCGATGCTGCGAACAAGGCTTCGGCACAGACGCAACTGGCCCAGCAAACTGCCAAACAATTGGATGCGCATACCCTGGAAGACATTGAGCGCCACCGCAACATGGCCCGCGCACATGAGCAAGCAGCGCAATGCCTGGCATCGGGAAAATCGTATGACGATTGCCTCAAACAGCTGCAAACCAGCTGCAAGGGGCTGGCTCTTGGTAAAAACTGCGGCATGCGCCACAGCCATTAAGGTGTAGCCCTTTCAAGCTATGAACTTGTTTTCCCGCATGCACGCTCTGCGCACGCCCTTTTTGGGGTGGTGGCTGGCCATGGCTTTGGTGCTGGCACCGGCCTTGGGACGCATGCACGAGGTGCTACATGCACCACAACTGACACAGCAGAGCCAGGCTGCCGCCGAGCATGTCCATGGCGTAGCTGCATGGTTTGCCGGGCACGATGCCCTTGCTTGTCTGGTTATTGATCAATTGGGGCATGGTGCCAGCGCTACGCCACCAGCTGTTGCGGTTATCCATCCGCAGCCAGCTCAGCCCCCAGAGTGGATGAGTGAAGCGCATTTGCTTCCGTCACCCATTCGTATTTTTCTGGCCCGCGCTCCGCCAGAAGGCTTCATGGCCTGAACAGGCCTTTGTTATTTCTCTCAAAAAATGAGCGGTCTACGCTTGATGCATAAGCGCTAGAGCCTCTTTTATTCAAATTTTCTGATGCACTGCCACGGCTAACCCCGTGCTGCAGCCGCTGTCTGCTGCCTGCGTCTTGAACGACTGGGCCCGCAGCGCCTGCGTGCGTCTTCGGTACAGAGATACATAGACACCATGAAGCCTTTGCAAACAAAGACTTGGAATCCGCACTTTTTCCACCCCGTAGCCCTGGCTGCGACCTTGTACGTGGCGCATGTACATGTTGCGCTGGCACAAGACAGCGCAACTGCGCCTGAAACCACGCGCTTGCCCAGTGTGACCGTAACGGCCACTGGCCTGGGGCTGGCGGCGCAAGACATGGCCGCACCCGTCAGTGTGCTGGATGGGGAAGCCTGGCAACTGCGCCGTGGTGCCACGTTGGGCGACAGTCTGACGGGTGAGCCCGGCATCCACGCTACCCACTTTGGGGCAGGGGCCAGCCGCCCCATCATCCGCGGCATGGACGGCCCGCGCGTGGGCGTGCTGGCCAATGGCATGGAGCTGCACGATGCCTCCACCATCAGTCCCGACCACGCTGTCGCCACCGAGCCTTTGCTGATCAAGCAGGTTGAAATTTTGCGCGGCCCAGCAGCCTTGGTGCATGGCGGTGCCGTTGGTGGGGTTGTCAATGTGGTCGATGAGAAAGTGCCCACACAACGCCCTTCAAAAGCTGTGGAAGGTGCTGCCGAAGTGCGCTGGGGCAGTGCAGCCAACGAAAAGAGCGGGGCCATGGGCCTGACGACGGGTGCAGGCCCGCTGGTACTGCGGGTCGAAGCCGCAGGCCGCAACGCCAGCGACTACCGCGCAGGCCGTGGCTGGCGCAGCGAAGAGGGCGGGCGCAAAGTGCCCGGCAGCTACAGCCAGGGCAGCACCGGCAGCATGGGTCTGTCTTGGGTGGGGAGTGACGGCTATCTGGGCGCGGCCTATACCACACAGCGTGCTGAGTACGGCTTGCCCGGTCATGAGCACAGTGACTGCCATCCCCATGGCGATCACCTGCACTGCGGCTCCCACGGGGGTCATGTGCATGAGGAGGGCGAGGGTACCCCAATTGTTGATATGACCAGCCACCGCTGGGATGTGCGCGGTGAGTGGCGTGCGCCGGTGGCGGGCATTGAAGCGCTGCGCTTTAAGGGCAGCCATACACGCTACGCCCACGACGAGCTGGAAGGCGATGAGGTGGCAACGCAATTTCGCAACCGCGCACACGACGCGCGGTTTGAGCTGCAGCACGCCCCTATTGCCGGCTGGCGCGGTTTGCTAGGCTTGCACACCGGGCAGCGCAACTTTCGCGCCGATGGTGAGGAGGCCTATGTCGAGCCCACACGCACCCAGAAGTGGGGTGTGTTCATGCTGGAGGAGATGAAAATTGGCGACTGGCGCTGGCAGGCCGCGTTGCGCCATGACCAGCAAAGCGTCAAGGCGCTGCAAAGCCAGGTCGAGCGCAATCACAGCGGCAATTCCGCGTCGCTGGGCACGGTCTGGCATTTTCAACCCGGCTGGCAGGCAAGCGCATCGTTCAGTCATGCAGTGCGTCTGCCTTCGGCAGAGGAGCTGTTTGCCAATGGACCGCACATGGCCACCAACAGCTGGGAGGTGGGTGACCACAACCTGAGCAAAGAAACCAGCAACGCATGGGACATCGGTTTGCGCAAAACCGCAGGGGCCACCACCTGGAGTGCCAATGCCTACCACCACCAGATTCAAGGCTATATCTACGGTCGCACAGTAGATGCGCACGATGGCTTTCAGCTGCAGCACTACACGCAGGCCAATGCCCGCTTTACGGGTGTAGAAGCCCAGGTGCGCCAGCGCATCAACCGCTTTGTGGGTATCAGTCTGTTTGGTGATCTGGTGCGCGCCAAGCTGACCAGTGGTGAACACCTGCCGCGTATTCCTGCTGCCCGCATGGGCCTGCGGGTGGATGGCAGCTGGAAGGGCTGGGAAGGGCAGGCCGAATGGGCGCAAGTGATGCGCCAAAACCGTACGGCCGAATACGAAACGGCTACAGGTGGCTACGGCATGCTCAATCTGGCTGCCAGCTACCGCTTTAGCAACAGCCCGCTGCAACTGACGGTGAAGGCCGAGAATTTGACGGATCGACTGGGCTACGCCCACACCTCGGCCATCAAACGCGCGGCACCTCTGAAAGGGCGCAATATCACTGTAGGCCTGCGCATGGACTTTTAACTGCGCCACGCATTTGCACTGTGCGTGAACTTGCTTCACCCGTGGTGCAACTCCGAAGCACAGCCCGGCAAGGTGCCGGTGCTGGCTTCGGTTTTTAATTTGGCCATGGCTCCAGCGTCGCTTTCGCGGGGCTTTGTAAAGACTTGGTACGGCCAGATGCTCAGCTAAAGGGGCATGTTGTGCAGCCATGGCAAAGACGGAGAACAAGCGCATCTTCAAGCTCCCCTGCACACCATTGACGTTGTGTTGGTTGACTGCATTCAGTTTGCCTTCTAGAATCAGATCTCTACTTAACGTCAGGTTGTGTTTTTCATGTCGTCATCTCAGGCTCTTTTGCAGATCGGTGAACTCGCTCAACGGGCGGGGGTCAGTCATCGCACCATCCACTACTACGAACGGATGGGTCTGCTGCGTCCTGCAGAGCGTGAAGGCGCAGGTTATCGCTACTACGACGAGCAGGCCGTGCAGCGCCTAGAGAAGATTGCCGCTTTAAAGAGTCTTGGCCTCAGCCTGGAGGAGATCAGCCAAGTCATTGACCTGTATTTTGATGACCCCAGCGGTATCAAAGGCAAGCAGGAGGTACTGAAGATTTTGGAAACCCAGTTGCAGGCCACACGCAGTAAGCTGGGCGAAATGCAGGCTTTCGAACGTGACCTTGTAGCCAATATTGCGCGAATGAAAACACTGATTGAAGTAGCACGCAAACAGTCCTAGTTGAGATGGGGTGGCTTTTTGTCGCCCCTTTTTTTGAGTTGAATCTACACTTAACGTAAGGTTGATTTTGATGAAAACCCAAGATTACCGGTTGTTGATGCTCCTGATGCTGGGGGCCGTGCTGATAGTCGGTCAGCTCTATGTCACGCTGCCGATGACTTCGGCATTGGCCTCGAATTGGCAGGTCACAACCGGGCAAGCGGCCTGGGCGGGCAGTGCCTTTGGTTTTGCCTATGCGGCTGGATTTTTGCTGCTGGGCCGCCTGTCAGATCTACATGGCCGGCGAAGGGTGCTGCTGTTAAGTCTGGCTGCGACGGCTGCCGCCAGTGTCGTGGTGGCGATTGCGCCCAACTTCAACATGCTGCTGGCCGCACGGGCATTGCAGGGCTTGGTGGCGGCAGGATTTCCGCCCGCTGCATTGGCACTGGTGGCAGAAACGTTGCCACCGGCGCGTCGCCCACTGGGCATTTCCTTGATGAGCTTCGCCTTTCTGGCTGCAGCGCCAGCCGCGCAATTGCTTGCAGCGCAGTTCGCTGGTCTGGGCCTGCACGTCATCATGCTGGCATTGGCAGCTGGGTATGCCCTGCTGGCCATTGGTTTGTACCGTTTATTGCCAACTTGCATGGCGCGGGGAAAAGAGGGTGCTATTGCAGCGAACCCCGTACCGATGTGGCGGCAAACACAACTAATGGGGGCATGGCTGGCCGCTTGTACCGTGTTATTTGCCTTCGTCAGCTTGCACGCAGGTGCCCAAATAACAGGGTTTTCAGAAAGCCAGCTGCAAACCCTGCGCCTTGCTGGCTTGCCGCCATTGCTGATCTGCCTTGTGGCGGCACGGCTGGTCAGCCGGATAGGGCCAGTGCGTACCGCACGCGCAGGTCTGGTGCTTTCGGCCATTGCACTGATGGTTGGGTTACGCGATGGCTTTTGGTGGGTGGCGGCGGCCAGCGTGCTGCTGTCAGCCGGCATTGCGCTGGCTGTGCCGGGGCTGATTGGCACGGTCGCATCCCAGCGCACCGTGTCCGTTGATGGAGAGGGCGCAATGCTGCTGCGTTATGAACGCCGCGATGGCCGCAATACAGGGTTGGAAGGTGAGCACTTCAGCACCGTGGTGGCGGCTGACGGAACGCTCAAAGGTTTTGCAAACATTTCTTTAGATCTGGCAGGAAAACCGCTGCCAACGCGTCAGCGCAGTGAGCAGATTGCACGGGAGTTTCTGCAACAAACCGCACCCGATTTGTTGCCACGCATGAAAATCAGCTGGATTGACCCACACGATGAGCCCATCCTCGTGCAGCGTGATGGCCGCAGCGAAACCATTGTTCTGACAGGCATGAAAGTCAAGGCCCGTAACCTGGCCGATGGGCGCTGGTTCTGGGTCATCGTCGGAAGCGATGAAAAGGCGATGGTTTTCGAACGCGACATCGTCTGGATCACCTTCCCAGGGCATCGCAAAACCGAAAAGTGGCTGCACGACAGTTGGCTCAAGGTACAAGCAGGCTAAAGCTTTAGCCCATTGACTCCGAGCCATTGAACGAGACAAGGTGCAGGAAAAAGCGGTGAGCAGTAGCGGTGTTCTAACGCTGAAAGCTTAGGGCACCGCTACAAGCACATGGCGTAATTCAGGTCAGCTTGTATTTCCTGCCCCTTGCAACCATGGCCAAAGGGGGTTTTTGTTGCGGGCTTATTGCGACTGCAGGCATTGCGCATAACGGGCTTGCGCCCCACAACCCGCCCAACACTGCACGCTCTTCGTTGTGTGTATTGAGCGCGCAACGTTGGGCTATGATTGCCAAACAAGCCCGCCGCGCCTTGGTAAACCTTACAGCCACAGCGCGCGCGGCTTATTTTTTCAAGGCTCTTCGTGGCGTCAGTCCGCAATGCAGCTCACCATGCAGCCGCTAAAAACAGAGCTAACCTTTTGCCCCATAAGCAGTTTCAAAACTTGCGTGATTGACATGCAAGACCTGAAAGCGGCCATATTTTAAAAGTGTGAATACATGGAGTCCCCTGCGCTGACCGCCTTGACGCCTGTGGTGTTGTTGATTGTTCTGGGTTTCATCGCCGCAAAAGCCGATTGGATTCGGGCCTCTGCTGTCAAAGATCTGTCGAATCTGGTGTTCTATGTGCTGACACCCGCGCTGCTGTTTCGCACCATGTCCACCGTCAAGGTGGGCGATCTGGATTTCAGCCCCATCGTGCTGTACTTTCTGGCCGCCGGCATCATCTTTGCCGGCACCATGCTGGTGTTTGGCTTCAACACGCTGGCCGCTGCCCGCGCCTTGGGGCACACCTTCAGCAATAACGTGATGATTGGCATTCCGCTGATCGGTCTGGCCTTTGGCCAGGAGGGCCTAGTCACTTTGTTTACGCTGATCTCGGTGCACGCACTGGTGCTGCTGGGCTGCGGCACCGTGGTGTTTGAGCTGGCACAGGCCCGGCAGCTAAGCACCGAGGGGCAGCCCCAGGGGCTGGCGCGCACACTGGCACAAGCCATTAAAAACAGCGTGATTCACCCGGTGCCTTTGCCCATCATCATCGGGCTGCTGTTTGCCCAGACCGGTTGGAGCATTCCCGGCGTAATCGACAAGCCCATGCAGTTGCTGGGCCAGGCCCTGGGGCCAATTGCGCTGATGCTGGTAGGGGTGACGCTGGCATACAGCAAGCTGGGCAGCCTGATCAAACCAGCGGTGCGCATTGCCTTGGTTAAAACCATGGTGCACCCCATCTTGTTCATTACCGTGGCATGGCTGTTTGGGCTGCGCGGTGTGCCCATGGCCACCATGGCACTGGCTGCGGCACTGCCTACGGGCGCGAATGTCTACATGTTCACCCAGCGCTACGGCGTGGGGCAGGAGGAGGTGACAGCCAGCATCGCTATTTCCACTGGAATTTGCTTGCTGACACTGCCCATCGTTTTGCTGCTGCTGGAAAAAATTGGCTATTAAAGTTGATGCCAAATATTCATTAAAAGGAGCAGTTAGCGCTTATGAAATAAGGACTTCAGATGCTTTTGTATCTGAAATCCTTTCAGAGTAAGCGTTGGCAGCTACTTTATTTGAAAGCCTCTTAGGCCATGCAGCACAGCGCTTAAGGGGCCAATCGCTCTCTGAGCCACTCGCCGTTGTGCATTTCATAGCGCAGGCGATCATGCAAACGGCTCTTGCGCCCTTGCCAGAACTCCCAGCGGTCCGGCACCAGCCTAAAACCGCCCCAATGCGAAGGGCGAGGCGGGTTCAATAAAAATTGGGCACCGTACTTGGCGGCATTGGCCACCAGCACACCGCGGCCACTGATCACCTGGCTTTGCGGGCTGGCCCACGCGCCAATGCGCGAATCCAGCGGGCGGCTGTGAAAGTAAGCATCGCTTTCTTCGTCGCTCACGCGCTCGACACGGCCCTCAATGCGTACCACGCGCTCCAGCTCCACCCAGTGAAACTGCAGCGCGGCAAACGGATTGCCTGCCAGCTCTCTGCCTTTGCGGCTGTCGTAATTGGTGTACCAGACAATGCCACGTTCGTCGTAGCCCTTGATCAGCACAATCCGCGTGCTCGGGCGCAGATCGTTGCCCACGGTAGCCACCGTCATGGCGTTGGGCTCGTTGACCTGGGCGTTGACGGCTTCTTGCAGCCATTGGTCAAACTGCACCAGAGGGCTGCTGTGCGAGGCATCCTCGTTCAGCTCAGCGCGTTCATAGCTTTTGCGTAAATCGGCAATGTGGGCAGAAATTTGGCTCATAGCATCAATTGTGCACCCAGCCCAAGCCAGCACTTCGCACGCTTGCTGCAAGTTTCCTGACTACAGGCAGATAAAAATACTTGCACATTTGTTAATAATGTTACATATATAGATTCCGCATCCACACGAATGCATCCGCACACACCAGCAGCTGCCAGCCATAACAGCGATCACACCCAGAGCTGCACCATTGAGGAAGAGGCCATGTCACAACCATCCGACGATGTTCAACCACCGCTGCTCACTCTGGTGTTCTCTGCCGCACTGATTGCTTTGACGGTGTCTTACTCGGTCGATGCAGAACCACTGAACAGGCCTGCAGCCGTGACACTGCCAGCCGTGGTGCCCCAATTTGCGGCCTATGAGCCACCCACACTGGCGGCCTCGGCCATCGTGCTCAATAAAGTCTCGGCCTACCGTGTGGAGCAGGGCTTGGTGAAGTTTTTCTTTGCACCTGGCCGCACCGAGCTGGTTTATGGCGCAGATGATGCGCTCAAGGACATCGTCGTCTCGGTCCAGAATGGCCAACGCATTCAGATTTCAGGCTTTCACGATGAAACCGGCGATCCGCTGCAAAACACAGAACTGGCAAAAAAACGGGCCATCGTTGTGCAAAAGCGATTGATTGATCTGGGCGCACCAGAGCAATCCATCGTGCTCAAAAAACCTGCTATTGCCGTGATTTTGGGCAGCTACGCTGAAGCACGACGGGTGGAGGTCACACTGGTTGAGTGATGCAGTCAATGCGGTTGCACTTATCAAGCACGCTGATGCACGCACAACGCTTGGGATCAAAAAAATGGCACCGTGAGGTGCCATTTTTATACCCATCACCGCACTCAGATCAGGCAGCGCGCAGGGGGTCAACAGACCCCGCATCACCACGCTGGTGGGCGCGAGAATTTTCCTGAATTAACTCAATCTTGTAGCCATCAGGGTCGGTCACAAACGCAATCACCGTAGAGCCGCCCTTAACAGGGCCAGCTTCACGGGTCACATTGCCACCAGCTGCCTTGATCTTGTCGCATGCCGCATAAGCATCAGGCACACCCAGTGCGATATGGCCATAGGCGGTGCCCATGTCATAGTTTTCTGTGCCCCAGTTGTAAGTCAGCTCAATCTCTGCCTGAGCAGGATTGCCGCCTTCAAAGCCCAAGAAGGCCAACGAATACTTGTATTCGGAGTTTTCAGAGGTACGCAGCAACTGCATGCCCAGAACTTGGGTGTAAAAATCAATCGAGCGCTGAAGATTGCCAACGCGCAGCATCGTGTGTAGGAATCGCATGCGCTTATTGTGCATAAAAGCCATGGTGAGCGGTTGACAGTGACTATTTGAATCTTGCGTCAGCTTTTTAAATACAATGTATATTCTTTGACACTTCTTCTGCAAAAAATAGAGGTGTAAGTGATTGATAAAATTACTTGTTTTCCTCTATTGAGTTGAAATTAAACTTTTCTTGATAGTCATTTTTATGACTGTCATTAGTGTTTTTTTTCACAGTTGTTAGATCTCCCTCGTTGTTTGGTTCAACCATTCAACGAGGTCAAAATGTTCACTATTGCTGTTGTTTCCACCAAGGGTGGAGTAGGTAAGACAACTCTCGCAGCCAACTTGGGCGGATTGCTGCGAGACATCGGTTTAAGAACTCTGCTCATCGACGCAGACGTTCAGCCATCACTCACCCGTTACTACCATTTAGAGCACGAGGCTCCGCAAGGCCTCACTGAGTTAATTCGCTCTGGTGTTCTTTCTCAAGAATGCATCTCTCATTGCCAGTTGTCCCCGGCTAGTTTTTTGGCCAAGGCGGACAAGGTTCCACAGTCTCTAGGTGGCGTCCTTCACTTGGTCAAGTCGGATACTCGTGACGGCAAGCTGCAAGACTGGATGAGTGGCCGCATGGGCTTGGACATGCTCATGCGCCTGAATATGCCACTTAGGCACCCCAGTGTGACCAGCGCTTATGACGTGGTCATCATTGACACCCAAGGTGCAATTGGTCACCTTCAGGATGCTGCTGTAAACGCAGCAGACCAGTTGTTGGTGCCAGTGTCACCTGACATCGTTTCAGCACGCGAATTCTTGGATGGCACGATCTCATTGCTGGATCGTCATGAGTGCGCAGCTCATGTGGGCTTGAAGATGCCTCCCATGCGAGCTGTGCTGACACGCACAGAAAAGACTACTGATTCCAAGCTGATTTCAGAGTTGATCCGCGAGCATTTCATCCATATGCGTGGTCGTGTGAGCATGTTGGAAACTGTGGTTCCTGCTGCGGTCGCATACCGCAAAGCGGCTACTGCGCAGGTGCCCGTTCACTGGATCGACCCCACCAAACAGTCCGACGTAATGCACAAGCTCATGTGGGAGTTCATTCCCAGCGTGGCTGGAATGTGCGCGTCCAACCATTCCGATTTCATCGATTTGAACGCAACCCACGACAGCCAGTGATCGTGAGGTACGTATGCGCACGCCCGGATCGCTCACAGCGGCTCAGCGTGCTGCCAGCCTGCATCAGCAGGCTGCAGACGCTGCAGCAGCAAAAAAAGCCACAACAACACAATCAACACCACAGGACAGCATGACTGGTGCTACTGACAAACCTCTGAGCGCTCACGAAAAGAGAGTGCAAGCTGCACGCGAATCGTTGAAAACTTCAACGAACAACGCGACGGCGAACATTGATCCGATGGACGAAGTTGATGGGTCCATCACGATCTTGTCTATTAATGACATCGTCACATACGACCATAACCCCCGTTCCAAGCCCAACTCAAAACGCGCTGAAATCAAGGCCAGTTTGCAGGCTGAGGGGCGCATTACGAACACTATCACTGTCACTCGACGCTCTCCAAAAGAGAAGTATTTCCCGTATGGCGGTGGTAATACGCGAGTTGAACTTTGCAAAGAGCTGTTTGCAGAGGGTGATGAGCGCTTTGCAACGCTGCATGTCCTCACTAAAAAGTGGCCTGGAGAAGCGGCAGTTATTACTGCGCACCTTTCAGAAAATGATAACCGTGGCGATATTTCATTTTGGGAGCGAACTCAAGGTGTTGTCAAATTCAAAAGTGAATATCAAGCTGAGAATAAAGCACAGCTTTCTGTCAATGAGCTAAATAAGGTACTCAAAGCAAGTGGATTGAACTATGGCATCAAAATGGTTCAAAACTTCATCTTTGCTCATGAGTATCTGAGTTTGATTGGCCCTTGGATTAAAGCTGAAGAAATTAATTCAATCATTCGCCCGGTTGTTAGCTCTTTATTTGACTTAGGTACTAAGTTCGACAAATCAGATGAAGTTAAAAATGCACTAGATGAAATCATGCTCATGCATGGTCAAGACCTTGAATCTACTGAGCTGGCTAATAAAGACAAAGAGCCAGCCAGCAGGCAAGAATCAAGGCTTGATGTTCAAGGTTTAATTACCGACTTTCAAACAGTAGTTGCAAAGGTTTTGAAGCTGCAAGTGGACAATATGCCCGCAGTTATTCAGGCCGTGACTTTGACTCCGAATTTGTCTGTCGAAGAGATTCAACAAATCAAAGCGGTTGAAAAAGAACCAAAGAGTAAACAGCCTCAGCAGTCGCCTCTTGGGGGAATGCTTGCAGGGGTCAAAGGCAAATCAAGTGCATCTACCAAAACAGATCAGCAGGCACCAAAAAGCAATACTGCTGAGTTTGAAAAGCATTTGATTGCAGCATTTTCTAATCTCAATGCAGCCGTTCCAATCGCAGACTTCCTTAAAACTGATCCACGATTGCCTTATGGCTTCTTTGTTGATTTTCCTGCGTCCATGGATAGCGTGGAAGGCAAGCCAGTGGGTGATGAGATGGCGGGTTTACGTGAAGCGTTGTGGCCGGTGCTTGCAAGCATGAGCGGGCAGGCTAATGAAGCCTTCGCGCATGCAATTCCTGATAACAGTTCATGGGCGCTCACGCGAGCACAAGGCCTAGAGGCAATGTCAGCAAGCTGTATTGCTGCTGGCGTGGCCATGCGCAATGGCCTTATATATGTGACTTCAATGCATGTTTGGATGCTCATGTCACACGCGGTTGTTGGCCCTGCATTCATGTCGCTAATGAAAGTTCTTTCAGAGCATCACGTCAGTGATCCTGCGAAATTTCAAATTAGCTTCAAAAAGCTTTTCTCTTAATTAATCTGTGAGTCCGTTTCGCCATGCCCGCTAAGAGCATTCCTGTGCAAATTCAAAACAATCAGCAGCTCAATTTCTTGGTGCTGAGTGAAGTTATTCGTTTAATTGAAACAGCGAACGGACTCGATCAGTTATTAAATATGGGCTGCGATGCGGAATTGATTGATCAACTCCGCAATCGTTCAGCCCGTGATTTACTTAGTCTTTCAGACCGTTCAAGCGGATTTACTGTTAATTTTCATCCTAAAGAATTACTAACGCACCTCAATGGTATTGACCGCCAGCGTCGTGACGACGAAATGTGCGAATACTTTGTGATTCATGGTGCATTACGGCAGTTGCTCTGCAAATTATTCAAACGCACAGCGGAAGAAGTACGCCGCATGCGTGAGATGCTGGTAGGCCGTGGAAGTGTCGGCAGAACAGGTTTGCCAAAGAGCTTAAAAGTTCGGGATCAAATCCATCACGCTTGGCATTCAATTATTACGGACTCGCCAGAGCAGTCCTTGCGATTTTGGCTGTACGAACTGCATCAGCAGTTCCCAAGTTACTCTATTGAAACGCTTTACTCCACTCTCAAAGAATTTGAAGATGGAGATCAAAGTTTAATCATCGAGCATGAAAATTCAGATCCGGTTAAATAACTAAGAACATCATCAATCAAATTTACTGGAAATAATAATTATGCAAGATAACAACTATCTCCAAGCCGCCATGTTGTTGGAATGGATTGGACAAGCACCAATTGTTATTAATCGTGCTTTTATCGATTTAACGGGCAATGTCTTGACTGCGCTTTGGCTGTCTTACGCAATTGAAAAAATCAAAGAAGTCGATGCACAAGAGGGCAGCTCATCGACCGTATTAATTTGCATGTCCTCGGCTGAGTGCGAAAAGCAAACCGGCATCACGCGTGCCCAGCAACAAACCTGCCGTAAAACGCTCGTCTCGCTTGGTTTGCTCAGTGAGGAGGGCAAGCAGGGCAAGGTGCTGAACTACCGCATTCATTTGAACAAGATGATGCAGATGCTGGAGCTGCAAGTTAAGCCCATGGCCGATGCACTCCAGCGCTCAGATGTTCTTGCGCTGACCGCACAAGGAAATGCGCTTGAAGCTCAATTGGGCATTGACTGGTGGAATGGGCTGGATGAGGAGCAACGCAAGCACTGGATGACGAAAGCAGGCAACACAGGTATCGCTGCAGATGCTTGGTCTGCTTACAAGAACGAGCAGCCACAGGTGTCGTAATCCTGGAGCAACTCAGTGAGCATGCAACTTCAGCCAAGCTTTCCAACACCGGGTGTTGGCGTGTCTGGCGCGATGAGCCCCAGCCAGCCTCCACCGGCTCCTTATGAGCAGATCCTGCTTCACCTGGATGAACGCGGCTTCGTGCCGTTTCAGCCTGCACTTTCAGAAAAGTTTGGCCATAAAGCCGCGATTTTCGTAGGCATGGCCCTGTACTGGACGAGGCACAACTACCGCAAGCACCCTGATCGCGGTGGTTGGTTTCACATGTCCATGACCCAATGGCGCAACAGCATTGGACTGTCACGCTCTGAACAAGAATCCGTACGCGAAGCACTGATGGAAGTTGGCGTGCTGGAAGAGTTCTTGGTTGGGCGACCTGCGGTCATGAACTACCGCATCAATGTCGCTTCACTGGCCAAGCAGTTGGCCATCAACCAAGCGCCCAATGTTCCTTTGAACTGGGATACCGCGCAGAGTTGGTTTAGAGGCTGTCACAGCTACTACAAGCCATTGACTGACGTGGTTGGGAACATTGCAGCTGGTCTGTATCTCTCGTTCCTGCTTCAACGTCACCGTGACTGTCTCAAGCGCAGTCAACTGGACAATGGCTGCATCGCAGTCACCCAAGACTTGATTGCAGAACATTTGCACCTTGGCGTGAAGGTTCAGCGCAATGCGCGTGATCGCCTCAAACGTGCAGGGCTGATTCAAGAGTCCGGCCCTGGTGGCTCACTTGTGCGCGTGAACATGGACGCTGTCCTGATGTGCCTGCGTGGACAAGCAACGAAGCCGCTTAAAGGACGAGCTGCTGCTTTTGCTAAATCTGCTGTGAGTAAAGCTCCAGCCGCATCAAAAAGCGCGGGCAATGGTGCCAATACCGAACCAGGCGTGAACCTGTCAAGCCTTGGCATCGCATTCAGCCAGTTGTCCTTGGGCATGTCCTGTGCCAGCAATGAAGAATCCAAGCCGAAAATTACGCGCCCACGCGACCTGCTGCTGGACTTTCTGAATGAGCAGCCACCTGTCGAAATCCGACAAGTCAGCACTGAACGCACAGCGCAGTGCGTAGCTACTTTCGATAGCGAAATATTCAAGCGTGACAGGGCTTTGCTTCGTTCAGCGGTACTGCTTGCAGTAGATGACACCCCCCCTGCGAACTTTGCCGTTTCCTGCAATCAAGAATTGCCGAAACCTGCAAGCTATATACAAAGGGATGTTCTACAAAAGAATGTAGTTAATACAACTACTACTGCAAGTTGTAGTGGTGGATTTTCATCGTCACCAAGAATTCCTGTGAATGCGGCTTCACTTGTCCTGCCAGACAACCTCACTGGCTTGCACACGAATCAGGTTTTGGACGTGTTGAGTGGAGCGCCTGCATCTGAGCACCAGCGACTTCTGGATGAGCTTTGCGGACAAATGCGCAACAAGACCATCCACAACCCTGCAGGCTGGTTGTTTGGGCTCATCCGCAAGATGCAGTCCGGTCCCTTGGTTCTGACTTACGCCGATGGCATTGCTGCTGATCGTTTGGCAGCAGCCAACCCAAGCTTTGAGCAGGAAAAGGTCAATCCGCGCTTTGCTCAACACCAAGATTTGCAGGAAGCACTGCGTTTGATTCAGCCGGGTTTTGTTTACCGCTTGGATTCGACAAGGACGCTGGTTGTCTTTGACAAAGCCACCGGCAACTTGCGCGGCAAACGCATAAACGACGCGTGGCGAGTGTTGCTCACTGGCGGGGCAATTGTTCAAGCCCATCGCGAAGGAAAACTATCAATTGTTCAAGCTGATGAGCATCAAGGAGAACTTGGTTGAAAGCTAAATGCATTTATCAAGAGGTAGAGCAAATTGCACCAGTTGGTAAGGCTTACCAAGTAGAGCAAATCGCACCAGTTGGTAAGGCTTACCAAGTAGAGCAAATCGCACTAGATGAATATGGATTCTGAAATGAGTAACTGCAACGAACTATTCGCTCAACTTGTGCAGAGATTTCGTTCTTACGAGGACGCATCTGTACTTTGGATATTTCTTAAAGAACAAGCTGACGTTCGTGAATATGCTGAATCAACCTATCAGATTGCATCGACACAGCTGTGTGATTTTATGAATCGTTTTGCAGTCAGTAGGAGCATTCAGCGATTGCAAGAGCAGGGCTTCATTCAGGTGAGTGTTGTGCGCAATTCAAAAACTCTTGTGAATGTAAATCGTGAAGCCTTGCTTGAGTTTTTGCGTCAACCGCTTCCAGCTCGATTGCCTGCATGCAGCGACAAGAACTTTCCATTTCTTGAAGCTTGGAATACGGATTTAGCCGTTGTTGCAGAGGCAGCAAAAAATGCCCAACCATCAGATTGATGCGTTGAGAGTCATATTTAAGAATCCCTGATTAATTTGTAAATCACCCATTAAATTGGAGAGTGAAGTGGCGACCTCATCAAACATTAACAAACCCCGGAACGTAGTATTCGGCAGTACGTTTCCTGTAGCACCGTTTGAAAAAGAGAACAATTCTCCGTTCGAGGATGGATATTCCATTGCGAATGAAGAAGCTGCCTTGGCGGCATATATCGCTGGTGGTGCGAAAGAAAATGACCCACTGCATGAGCGATTTATTGAATTGCAAGATCGGCGTGAGCGGCTTGAGTTGTTGGCTCGCGAACGTGATGAGCGTTCTGGCGCAGATCCAGTCGTCTCCAATCAAGAAGCACGCTCTGTAGAAGACTTGGGTGGACTAGTTGATGACGGCGTGGATCAAATGGAGCTTCACACGATTGAAGCCATTCGAATGTTCACCGGACGTGCCCGTGAAGTAGGTAATCCACGCACGGCGATTATTGGTGGCAAGCGCGTTGCCTCTTCATTGCGCAATCTGTGGCTGCTGACTGTTAATGACAATCCTTATGCGGACTGGGCCCTGGTTCGCCATGAGCATTCCGTAGATCAAGTACTCAAGCATTTGCGTGAAGAAACAGTGAAGGCCGAATCTATGTTGAATTCGATTCGTCAAAAGGGATTGAGTTTTTCTGTGCTTTCTTCATCAAGTCCGGTTTCGTTGAACTTGGGTTTTCGGAGTCCCTACGGATATTCCATTTCCATGCTGATGGTCGAGTACGACTACTTTGTGCGCGTGCAGAAAACCTTACAGCGCAAAAACATGCAAAACGACGAGGACACACGCAAAGCCTTGTCTGCTGTTTCACGCGGCATCCTTGGCATTTTTTATGGGACAACCCGTTTTGACCGTTGGCTCGGACAAGCAGAAATTCGTACTTTGAGCCGTCTTGACTGGGTGAGTCAAGACAAGGATGCACTGGGTCGTGTGGAGTTTGCCCTGCAGACATTTGGCCCTGTCCCATCCGCTATCTACACAGGAGAGCTTGCCCCATCGCACTCGCGCCGTCGTTACTCCCTGACTGAGGCAGAGCGCGAACTGCTTAAAACCGTGGGAGGCCAGTTGCAGGAAGCTGAAGAGCAAGTGGCTAATGCTGACGATCAAACACCTACAACTGGGACTGAGTCCGCCTGAAACAGATTGCTTTAGGTTGGAGCAGTATTAATGAAAGGGTCTTGTGTGAAAAAGGGTGAGGTGTTTAAAGGGCGAGTAAATCAAGATGGGTCAGACGAAGCCGTCAATAACGTAATTTGGGCACGCCAAGCATCGGTTAATCAGGACTGTCAAAACCGAGTTGACGTAAAGGCCCTTACGGGTAGGGGCACCCTAGCTAATCTGCGACATGAAGTTGCCAAGATTGACGAGCTTGTTTCAAAGATGAATGAGCTTGTCCAAATGACTAAATCCATTCCCGGACTGGGCATCTATTTGGTCTTGCATCAGCGCACATCCAGTGGTTATGTTTTTCTACGCTGGCGCGAAAGGCTGGGCAGTAACCGCCATCTCAATTGGGATGATGTGCCTGACCTCACGCGAGGACAGCCGCCGGAAGTTCGTAAATGGTGTCAAGACACATCGGCCTATGCACAAGAACTCAATGCAATGCACCTGCGTTCACGTGAAGCAATCAAAGGGATTCGCAAGCAAGTCCAGCACCGCGATCCTCACTTATTTCAGCGAAACATTTTTTAAGCGTTATCTGCATATCCTGCTGTGGTGCGGCAGGCCATGCTTTTATGTAGCACCGCGAGGAATCTTCAATGCAAAACCTATTTATTGGCAAAGGCAATTTGGCCAGTTCTCCCGAACTGAAAATTCTCAATGGCCGCAATGGCGAGTTTCAAGTTGCGACGATGCGTGTGATGTTTGCGCGTTACAGCCGAAACAAGGAAACCAACGAGGTTGAACAAACAGGTGGGTTTTGGCGCGAAGTTGAAATCTATGGCTACAAGGCAGCGGATGTGGCCAAGCATTTGCGCAAGGGCTCACGTGTTCTGGTGATTGGTGAGGAGCACGATTACACCGGTACTGATGATGCTGGCAATGAGGTGCAAGTAATCAAAATCGTTGCTGAAGATGTCGCCCTGCAACTGACGCGTATTGAAAAAATCACCTTCGCCGCGCCTTCAGCTCGACAAACTCAGCAAGAGCCGGATTACTCCTAAGCATCCTAATAATTGATTCAAGGAGGTTCAAATGGGTGAGCGTATTCAGCTGACACAGACAGAAGAAATGATTGTTTTGGATGACTCCAAATATTTCATGATCTTGCTTTTAAGTCTTGAAATTAAAGACAGCGAGGCACCAGCGTATTTGCATGTGCGCGGTTTGAAAGGTCCCGATTGTTTGGGTCATTGCTGGCAGCAAGCGGATGGAAGCTGGGATGCACGACTTAATGTGATTTATGACGATGCCAGCAACAGCGACTCCGTGCTACTTGGCAACTTTGATCATCGGGTCGATGCCATCATTCACCTGTGGCAGCAGCGCAAGCAAGCCTTCTGTATTTGAATTTCTAGACCTCCTAGTGACGCAAAACGTCGCCACCTCAAAATTTGTCACAGGAGTGGTTTGTGAATTTAAGTCCTCGGCTTCAACCTGTAGGCCTTGCTCCGGTCAACATCTCGCCACCGGAGCTGCTTCTCAAAGCGTGCAGCGACGGCCAGCGACTGGGCCTGCAGCTGATAGCTGTAGCAGGTCTGCAGCGTCCACTGGCGGATTACGGCGGCTGGTGGTGTTCAGCCAGGCGCATGTGGCTTCTCAGTGCAACCACACCAGAAAGAGTCATGGAAGTCCTGCAGCATGCCTATGCGGGCCAGTTCGTGGATCTGGAAGAAGCTGATGTCACCTTGCGTGCCGCCATGGCAGCGCCTCAAGCTGACTACTTCACAGAGCTGCTGGACGTGCAGGTCTTTCCGCTGGCCAAGGGCGATTTGTCGCGTGGCATGTGGGCGGTAAGCTTTCAATACGATCCGCTGTGTGTGCAGGCCATGCGTAGCCTGGGCGGGTATTTCCACAAGCATGCTGCAGCTTGGCAAGTGCGGGCCGAGCCCAATCTGATTCAGCAGCGTCTGGCAAGCATTGCAGGCGTCAAACCAGATTTTATCTTTGTCCATGAGCAGCCGGTAGTTCTGGAAGAACTCAGTGACTCCAGCTCGCAGGGCTCACCCATTGTGGTGCCCGCAGCTCCACCACCCCAAGGGGGAGGCGCTGGCGCCAAAGATGAAGAGGGCAGTGGGTTCTTTTCTACCGAGCGTGACCACAATGACGGTCTACAGGTTGACCATGCATTGCTGGATGGCATGCAAACGCAAGGCTTGCTGCGTGACTACCAGGCGCAAGGTGTTGCATTCATGGTGTCCCAGACTGGTGCCTGTATGGGCGACGACATGGGCCTTGGCAAGAGCCGCCAGACCGTGGTGGCCAGTCGCATGGCAGCAGGCAAGCAACGCGTGCTGATCGCTTGTCCTGCTTCCCTTCGCTTGAACTGGGAGCGCGAGATCAAGATGGTGTACCCCGATGCTGTGATTGGCATGGTGGGTGAAGACCGCATGGCCACACTGCAAGGGTGCGACTGGGTGATTGGCAACTATGAGCGCATGGGCGGTCTGGTGCGTGAAGTAGGGCTTGAGTTTGCCGTCATGGCCGTTGACGAAGCCCACTATCTCAAAGAGTACCAAAGCGGCCGCACGCGCAACGTGTTCATGCTGGCGGCACGTATTCAGCGCTGCTATGTCGTCACAGGCACGCCCTTGCTTAACCGTGAGGTGGAAATGCACACCTTGCTGCGCATCACTGGTCATCGCCTGGGGCACCTGTCACTGGCTGACTTCCGCAAGTCCTATGCAGGTTCGCCTGAAAAGCGTGCAGCTCTGGCCAGCGCTATTGAAGGCTGGATGATCCGGCGCAGCAAGTCGGTACTGTCTGAGCTGGGCAGTAAGCAGCGGCAGATGCGGTACATCTCACCCGCTGAAGGCATGGACGCATACAAGGAGATCTATGCTGACATGACGCTGCAAGCGATGCCAAAGATTGTGCGCCTGCGTAAGACACTTGAAACGCTGAAGATTCCATTCTTGGTCGAGACCGTCCAGGCCATGGGCGAGGACGACAAGATCATCATCTTTTGCGAGTACATGAGTTCGGTCCAGGTGCTTAAAGACACGCTGAGTGCCTTGCAGATTCGCTGTGTCAGTCTGGTGGGGGCTGACTCGGCCAAACGCCGTCAAGCCGCTGTAGATGCGTTCCAGGATGATCCAGAGGTGAAAGTCTTTATTGGCTCAACCATGGCTGCTGGGGTGGGTATCACTTTGACTGCGGCAAACATCGTGGCATTTGCATCCATGCCTTGGACGCCGGCTCTGATGCGTCAGGCTGAAGATCGAGCATACAGGCTAGGACAGAAGCGCGATGTGCTTGTTTTAGTGCCAATCATTCCTGGAACGATCGATGACGGGGTTCTTGCTCTTCAAGACAACAAACGGACAACTGAAGTTGAAGTGATTGAAGCTGCAAAGATGGCGCTTCCTGCTCAATAGCTCAGCTCAGTCAATTATTTTTACACGCGTACCAGCGGTGAATTTTGGTAGATACCTAAGTGAACTCCATCAAGTGAGTTCGCGAGTTTGCGATCCTCCAACCTTGTAGTGCCAGGTCAACGAACTGCATGGCCGTACAGCCATTCTGCAAGATTTACAGAAAATTCCTCGAACGGCAGTCGTGGCATAGCCACGGTTAGGAGGGGTAGTTTCTTCAATTAGGACCTTTAGAACAAAGCACCCAGTTCAACGATCAGTTAATACTTAAAAAACAGGTAATTTTTCGTGTCAAGTATTAGCAAAGCAGCTTCGTTTAGCGCTTCATTAGTAGGTGGCTGAGTGCCGTTTCCAGTTGGGGATGCTGCCACTTAAATCCCAACGCTTGTGCGCGTTGCGGATGTAAATATTGTCCTGCTAGAAGTAGTACGGACATGTCACCCAATGCCAAGCGTAGCGCCCAAGCTGGTACAGGCAGCATTGTCGGACGGTGCAAGCTGCGGGCAAGTGTCTGCGTGAAGTTAATATTGCGCACTGCTTCTGGAGCGCAGGCGTTGAAGGGGCCGTTGCAATCTTCTTGGTGCAGCAGGTGATCAATCAGGCGGACCTGGTCGTCGATGTGTATCCAAGGCATCCACTGCTGGCCATTGCCAAGTTTGCCGCCTAGGCCTAACTTGAATAAGGGCAGCAGACGTGCCAGCATTCCGCCCTGTGAGGCTAATACAGGCGCAGTGCGCACTAGTGCAACGCGGACACCGATGCTGCGGGCGCGCTCGGCCTCTTGCTCCCAAGCGATGCACAGCTGGCTTCCGAAATCGGTTGCTCCGGCCGGGCTGCTTTCATCCAGCCAGGTATCACCGCCATCGCCATACCATCCAGCAGCCGAGCCTGATACCAGCACGCGCGGCGGCCGGGGCTGCTGCTCGATCCAGTCCACTAGGGTTCGCGTCAAATCCACGCGGCTGGCCCACAGCACTTGTCGGCGTGCGGTGCTCCACGGGCGGTCAGCAATTGGTGCGCCAGCCAGATTCACCACTGCGTCCAAAGGTGTGCCATCCAGCTCGGGCAGATGGGCAATACCGCGTGCGCCGCAGCACAGTTGTAGCACCTTACTTGGCTCACGGCTCCAGACCCAGAGTTCGTGGCCTTGGTGTTGCCAGTGCTGGCATAGGGCTTGTCCAATCAGGCCTGTGCCGCCAGTTAGAAGGATGCGCATAAGACTCTCCTTGGGGGGATACGTAATCCAATTGATTCCCAGGTCAGGTATTCACCATCGAAGGCTCTAAAGACGCCGCTATCTTGGGCCAGCATTAAGGCTTGTCCGATGGTGTTTAGGGTAATGCTCACCGCGCAGATTGGGAAATCTTGCGATCCGCTCAGACATCGTAAATTGCAAGTTCTTGAAGAGCTATGGGCTAGAGCAATAAGACAAATTGCTTACTGTTGATCGCGCCATTGGGTCACTAGTGCGGGTATGCCTTGAAGAGCTTGCATGGCCGTAATGCCTTCCAAGCTTTTCTGGTAAAGAGCCTGACAAGATCCTCCAACCCATATGCCTGTGTCAGCATCCAACTCGCTACGTAGTGCGCGCAGGCTGGCGTGAACGCTGACTTGGTTGTGCAAGTTGCTGAAGCTGAGCGCAACAATGTCTACTTTGTGGGCACTTGCAGCACGAGCGATGTCGGTAATGGGTGTTTGCGTACCCAGAGAAATGCATTCGCATCCTTCCAAAGTGAGCAGCGCCTCCACCATTAGTAGGCCTAAGCCATGCATCTCTTGAGGGAACGTGGTTAGCAACACCTTGGGACTTTTGCTCAGTTCAGAGTGTTTTAAATTGCCAAGGCTGCTGCGTAAGACATTGGTGACTACCTCTGTGTATAGGTGTTCTTCAAACACTTCAAATCTGCCCTGTGCCCAAGATTCCCCCACTGCGATAGACAGCGGTGCAACAACCTCTGTCACAAATGCCCCGAGCCCTTTGCGCATAAGGGTCCGCTGCAGGTCATCGCGCAATAAAGCGGATTGGTGACATTCGATTGCGAGTAGCAGCCTTTGCGTTTCTTCTGAAGCAGTCGGCGCTTTTTTGTTTGTCTTGGACAAATCCGAGATTTTGTCTAATAGCTCATAAATTGATTCATCGCTGAGATGGGCTACCTTGCCTGGCCTGTGTCCTGCATCTAACAAGCGGCGAATACGTTTTAGACGTTGCACCTGCTCGTGAGGGTAGAGGCGGTCATCAGACGCATCTCGCAGAGGCTGAGGAAAACCATAGCGCTTCTCCCAAGCACGTAGAGTGTCCTTGGAGATGCCTGTTTCACGCTCAACAGCGGTAATGGACAAAGCACCATGTATTTCGTTTGGCAAAGTTGAAGTCATTGTGCGTAGTGGTGGTGCTTTGTTGCGAGCGCCGATAGTCAACATTAGTGTTGGACAATAGTTTAAATTGTCTAAGACAAACCATTGTTTGTCTATTACATTAGCTGCAAGTTATACATATTTTTGTTGCACAAGCGCTCGCACAACACAAGGTGACCTATGAAAGTAGCTGTGATTGGTTCTGGTATCTCAGGCTTGGCTGCAGCTTTTAGATTGAACAAGCACGCTCATGTGACCTTGCTGGAAGCAGGTTCTTACTTTGGAGGTCACACCAATACCTTGGATGTAACCCTGCCAGACGCGCAAGGCAAGCCTGTTACACATGGCGTCGATACGGGATTTTTAGTGTTCAACGAGAGAACGTATCCTGCTTTGATCTCTTTGCTAAAGAGCTTAAAAGTTCCGACTGTGTGTACGGATATGTCTTTTTCTGTGCAGGTGCCAAGCGCTGGCTTGCTTGGCGGTTCACTCGAATGGAATGGTGCAAATTTTTCTTCGGTGTTTGCGCAGCTCACAAATCTTTTTCGACCTCGTTTTTGGAGGATGCTGCGCGAGGTTTTGCGTTTTAACCAACTGTGCACACGTATTGCTGAGGCCAACGAAGAAGCTGTATTGACACAGCCGTTATCTGAATTCTTGAAAGTACACAGGTTCGACAGCGAATTTCGGGATTGGTATTTTTTACCAATGCTGGGCTGCATCTGGAGTTGCCCCACCGATCAAATGCTGCAATTTCCAGTGGCCACAATGATTCGGTTCTGCCACAACCATGGTTTGGTCCAGGTAAACAATCGTCCCAAATGGTGGACGATCCCTGGAGGTGCAAGGCAGTATGTGCAGAAGATCACCAGCCAGTTAGCCGAAGTGCGGCTGAACGCTGCTGTCGAGCGTATTGTTCGCAATGTGCATGGTGTAGAGATACAGATCGCGGGCCAGGTTGAGCATTTCGATGCGGTTGTATTGGCGGTACATAGTGATCAAGCTTTGCGTTTGCTTGACCAGCCTACAGCACAAGAGCAACGCGTTTTAGGTGCTATCAAGTACCAGCCTAACGTGGCTGTGTTGCACACGGATGAATCTGTTATGCCCATGCACAAAGCAGCTTGGGCCGCTTGGAATTATGAGCGTGCACCTTCGGCCTCACGTGAGTCATCTCGCGTGTGCTTGCACTACTGGATCAACAAACTCCAACCCTTGCCTTTTGCTCAGACAGTCGTGGTGTCGCTAAATCCTGCTCGTGCCATTGATGAATCCAAGGTATTGGCAACGATTGACTATGCGCATCCTGTTTTCGATCTGGAAGCGATACGTGCACAGGCCTTGATTCCAGAGCTCCAAGGTCAGCAGCGTACATGGTTCTGTGGGGCTTGGACTGGCTACGGTTTCCACGAGGACGGTTTGAAGTCAGGCTATGGAGCCGCAGAAAGTCTGCTGAACGCTCAGCTTTCTAGGTTTGAGAGGGAGGCCGCATGAACCATGTCAAACAAGCGTCGCTGACTGAGCTGCCTTTGATTGGATTTGGCTACGTTCGACACAAACGTTTGCGTCCCCGCGTGCATCGTTTTGTATACCCTACTTTTTTTCTCCTGCTGCCTATGCGCACGTTGCAAAGGCAACCGAGTAATGCAGGTGTCTTGGCGTTGAATCGTCCGGGCATTCTTGGTTTTCGGGATAGTGACCACGGAGACGGCCGCAACGCTGCGCAAGGCGGTGCGTTGTCATGGGTAGAAGAAGTTTTACACGCTCAAGGCATTTTCGACGCTGATGGTGAAATTTGGCTGCAGTGCTACCCATGTGTGTTGGGCTATAGCTTCAAGCCGGTTAGCTTTTGGTACTGCCAGCACAGCGATGGCAGTTTGCGGGCAATTGTTGTCGAGGTGAATAACACCTTTGGTGAGCGCCATACCTACGTACTGGATCGGCCTCAGTATGGTCAGGAAGTGAAGGCGAATAAGGTCTTTCACGTTTCCCCTTTTTGCCCAGTAGAGGGCGGGTACCGGTTTGAATTCAAACGCACAGGCGAGCACGGCTTGGGAGCTGTAAGTGTGCGCGTGGACTACGACGATGCCCATGGTCCACTGCTGATGACAGGCGTGGGGGGGCGTTTGCAGCTGCTGAACGCTTCTACACGCAGGTATGCGCTGTGGCACTACCCGTTGATGACGCTCGTGGTCACGGTGCGTATCCATTGGCATGCGCTGCGGTTGTGGCTCAAGCGGGTGCCTTTTTTCAGCAAGCCGCAGCCGCCTTTGCAGTCGGTTTCCCGATCTTCCACGCCTCGATAACGACCATGCACCCCACAGCACCTACATCCGCCACTACGGCTTTGCCCACTGACCTGCCTGCTTTTGTGCGCACAGGCTTGCGCCTGCTGGAAGGCATACGACATGGCAGCTTGCTCCTACAGCTACCTGATGGACGCCAACTGCGTTATGGCATGACCAACTCACCTTCTGCTGCAATCCGTTTGCGCAATTGGAATGTGTTTCACGCCGTGATGCGCTCTGGCGATATTGGCTTGGCAGAAAGCTATATCGACGAAGACTGGACGACGCCCCACTTGGCGGATCTGTTTCATTTGCTGCTGGCAAACCGTGAGTCCCTGGAGTCTTTGGTATATGGCTCTTGGTGGGGCCGTTTGGCTTACCGTCTGCGCCATGTGCTGCGCCGCAATACCAAAGCCAACAGCCGTAAAAATATTCATGCGCACTATGACTTGGGCAACAGCTTTTATCAGCTGTGGCTGGATCCGAGCATGAACTACTCTTCGGCGTGGTTTGAGGGGAATCTGCAAGGTGACTTTACCCAGGCACAGCATGCCAAAGTTCGCAGTGCATTGGGTCGTGCCGGCGTGCAGCCTAACCAGCGCATCTTAGAAATCGGTTGTGGCTGGGGCGCGTTGGCGGAGATGGCTGCTACAGAGTTTCAAGCCGAGGTGGTAGGTGTGACTCTGTCAACAGAGCAGCTTGAATATGGCCTGCAACGTATGGAGAAATCGGGTGTGCAAGAACGCGTAGATTTGCGCTTGCAAGACTATCGCGATATCCAAGATGCCCCTTTTGATGCCATTTGCTCCATCGAAATGATTGAAGCTGTCGGACAAGAGTACTGGCCCACTTACTTCCGCCATATGCACCGCTTGCTCAAGCCGGGCGGCAAAGCCTGTGTTCAGGCAATTGTCATTGACGACAAGCTGTTTGACCGCTATGTCCAGGGAACAGACTTTATTCAGCAATACATTTTTCCCGGTGGCTGCTTGCCCAGTCCGGCTCGTATTCGCGAAGAGGCAGCAGGTGCAGGCCTGCGTGTCCAGGAAGAATTTGCTTTTGGCCAAGACTATGCCGAGACCTTGCGACGCTGGCACCAGCGTTTTGTACAGCAGCGAGGTCAGGTGCTGATGCAAGGTTTTGATACCCGTTTTTTGCACACTTGGGAGTTCTATTTGGCCTATTGCGAGGCGGCATTCAGCATGCGCAACATTGACGTAGTGCAGTACACGTTGGTGAAAGACTGAAATCGGCGCTCAAGCGCTCTGACAAAAAAACGGTGTCATACACAGCTGTGTGTATTTCGCTGTACTAATTGTGTGGCCCAGATCCTTTTAGGAACCTTATGTTTTTTTCGAGAATGACTGTCGCAGCCCGCTTGTATTTAGGTTTTGGCTTGATTGTTGCCTTGCTGGTGGTGGTTACTGGTGTGGCAGTGGTGAAGGTAGACCGCATCGAGCGTGCTTTGCGTGCTAATTCAGATATCTACTCACAAGTGCAGCGCAACGCAATCAACTTTCGAGGATCAGCCCATGACCGCTCGATCGCTGTACGCGATTTGGTATTCAGTCCAACGACTAATGAGCGCGACAAAGAAATTGCCTCCATAGCAGCTCTGGCAGACTTTTATGCTAAGTCGACCCAGTCACTGGAGGCATTGTTGAAATTGCCCGGCGTGAGCCCCGAAGTTCACCCCTTTTATGAGGACATACAAAAGGCCGAAAGCCAAGCAGTAACCACTACCAACACCATCATTCAACAAGTGCGAGCTGGCAATACAGCTGCAGTAGATACCCTCTGGAGCCAAGCCAAGCCTCAGTATGTGCAATGGCTGGCATCGATCAACCGCTTGATTGATTTCAAAGAAAAACACATTCAAGACACTAACCAAAGTGCCATGGAGGAAGCCAGCGGGTTTTTGCGTGTGATGTTTACCGCTCTGACGCTGGCACTGATTTTGAGCACCGTTGTTGCCTGGGGCGTGGCACGTAGCATCGTGTGCCAATTGGGGGCTGAACCGAACGCTTTGGCGCAGGTGGCTCGTCAGGTTGCTCAAGGCGATTTGCATCCTGTCGAAGGTGTGGCTCGTGCAGAGGCAAACAGCGTGCTGGCATCCCTTGGAGGAATGCAATCTAGCTTGGCCGAGGTCGTGAACAAGGTGCGTTCCGCTTCGAATGCGGTGACGCATGGTGCCGATGAGATCGCGGCAGGTAATGCTGGTTTACTGCAGCGCACTGAAGAGCAAGCGAGCAATTTGCAGCACGCAGCTGCCTCTATGGATGAGATGACCTCATCGGTCAAAAAAAATGCAGATACAGCTCGCCAAGCCGCTCAGCTTGCAGCATCTGCCAGCGATGCTGCACACAAGGGAGGAGAGGTGGTGACGCAGGTTGTGCACACCATGGAAGACATCAGCGCGAGCAGCTACCGGATTGCTGACATTATTGGCGTCATTGACTCGATTGCTTTTCAGACAAATATCTTGGCTCTAAATGCTGCAGTTGAAGCTGCCCGTGCCGGTGAAGAGGGGCGTGGCTTTGCAGTTGTGGCCGCTGAGGTGCGGGCCTTGGCCCAGCGCAGCGCGGATGCTGCGCGGCAAATTAAATTATTGATTGAAACTAGTGTAGCCAAAGTGGAGCAGGGGACGCAGTTGGTCAATGATGCAGGCGCGACCATGACCGATATCGTTTCCCAAGCGCAACGTGTGGCAAGTCTGATTGCTGAAATCAGTCGCGCCACAGCTGAGCAGACCCACGGTATTGCACAAGTGAGCGGTGCAGTGACGCATCTGGACCAAGCGACGCAGCAAAACGCTGCCATGGTGGAGCAAAGTGCCGCGGCAGCCCAAGCCTTGCGGCACCAAGCTGCGCAATTGGGGGCAGCCGTACGCGTATTTAGCTTAACTGGCGTTGACAGTGTCTATGAATCACGTCACGTGCAAGCACATCGTTTGCAGGTCGCTGCGCCAGTCCTCGCCCCAGTACCGCGACGCAGAGCTAACGTAACGGGCAATACAAAGTTACAAGCAGCTCAGATGTGATGAATCTGGTACTTTGAATCTAAAACCATAGCTTTTAAGTTAGGTTGCATATGCTTAAACACCGAATTTATTTATTGAAGTGTGTGGTATTGCAATTGGGCGTGGCATGCGCTGTCTGGGGTACTGGAGCTACTGGGGTTGCACATGCTACGCCAGAGAGCACTTCATCGGCTGCTGTACAGCAGCTGGTACAGCAGCCACGTTTGGCAGGGCATGGGCAAATGCGCTTTTTAGGTTTACGTATATACGATGCTCGGTTATGGGTAGGACCAGAATTCGATGCGCAAACTTTTGGTCAGCATCGGTTTGCCCTAGAGCTTATTTACCACAGGGCATTTACGGCAAAAGCAATCGCGCAGCGCTCTGTGCAAGAAATTGAGCGACAGCGCAGCCTGGACGAAAAAATGGCCAATCGCTGGACGTCGGACTTAGCGCGGTGGTTGCCTGACGTGGAGCCGGGCGACAAGCTCACCGGCTTATACCTGCCTGGGCAAGGGATGCAACTGTGGCGTGGGGAGCAGTCTTTGGGCACGATCAATGACCCTGAGCTGGCACTTTGCTTTTTTGGTATCTGGCTGTCACCACAAACTTCAGAGCCTGGTTTGCGCAGTGGTTTGCTGGCAGGTCTTGCTAGAGCGGTGCCATGAACGCCCCTTGTGCACCATTGCCTGATGTGCTGCCTTGGCGCTCAGGCTTGACCTATGGCTTGCTGGGCTTCCCTCTGGCGTTTGCTGCACTGCCTTTGTACGTTGTACTACCCAATTACTATGCACGCAGTTTTGGCTTGTCGCTGGCCACCGTGGGTGCTTTGCTGATGGCTGTACGGCTTGTGGATGCCATGGTCGAACCTTGGTTGGGGCGGGCAAGCGACGCATTGTTCGCTCGAACAGCTCGAGCAGTCTGGCTGGTGGGCGGCGGTGTGGCACTGTTGCAATGGCTTGGCATGGCCGGCTTATTTTTTCCGGCAGTGAGGGAGCAAGCCAGTTTGGCGGTGTGGCTGGTCAGTGGCTTGCTGCTGACATGCACGGCGCACAGTCTGTTGGTCATTACTCACCAGGCCTGGGGGGTTCGCCTTGGCGGCGATGATTTTCTTCGCAGTCGTATTGTTGCTTGGCGCGAGGGCCTGGGGCTGGCAGGCGTCATTTGTGCTTCGTGTTTGTCAATTGTCTGGGGCCAGCAGGCGATGCTGGCTGCGTTCGGTGCAACTTTATTCTTCGGGTGGGCGCTATGGTGGCGTGCGCCACATCCGACTCCTTTACTTTTGCCGCCGCAAGCAGCTTCGCTGTCGGTGTGGCAACCTTTGACTCAGCCTGCATTTCGGCGGTTGTTGGCGGTGTTCATGAGCAACGGTATTGCCAGTGCCATCCCTGCCGCACTCATGCTTTTTTTTGCACAAGACCGGCTACGCGCCAGTGAACAAGAAACAGCTGTTTTTCTGGTGCTGTATTTCGTATGTGGAGCGGTCTCCATGCCTTTGTGGCTGCGACTGGTCCGCCATCTGGGGCTTGTCCGAAGCTGGTTGCTTGGCATGTTGCTGGCGGTGGTCTGCTTTGCTTGGACTGCAGGTTTAGGGACTGGTCAGATCCAAGCATTTGCTTTGATCTGTGGTCTGACTGGGTTGGCTCTTGGTGCGGACCTGGTCTTGCCTGCGGCATTGTTAGCGCGGCTGATTGAGCGCCAAGGTGCACAGGGTAGCAGCGATGGTGCGTACTTGGGCTGGTGGAGTCTAGCCACTAAGCTCAACTTGGCACTGGCTGCGGGTGCGGCATTACCGTTGCTCCAGTGGCTTGGCTATGCGCCAGGCACTCAAGCTGAGCAAGCGTTGCAGCATTTGGCGTGGTCCTACGCCTTGGTGCCTTGTGCGCTCAAATTGCTGGCTGCGCTGCTGTTGTATGTGCTGCTAATCCGTCGAGAGTCTTTACCGGCGTCACAGAGGAGGTATCCATCATGAACCAACGTCGTACTTTGTTGCTGGCTGGCTTGTTAAGTGTTGCAACACTAGGAGGATGTGCCGGCCCTCAAGTGAGTGACTATGCGCAGCAAAAACCGCTCTTGGAGCTGGATCGCTATTTCAATGGTCGTGTGCTGGCGCACGGCATTTTTCAAAAGCGTGATGGTGCTGTTGTCCGACGCTTTACGGTGGTCATGGACTGCCACTGGGAAGGTAACCAGGGCGTGCTGGATGAGCATTTCACCTACTCGGATGGCAGTACCCAGCGCCGTGTATGGCGTTTGACAAAGCATGCCGATGGCCGCTACACAGGACGAGCCGATGATGTAGTAGGCGAGGCACAGGGTCAAACTGCTGGTAGTGCCTTTCGATGGAACTACACCTTGCGCTTACCTGTGGACGGCAGTGTGTACGAAGTGCAATTTGACGATTGGATGTTTTTAATCGATGACCGAGTCATGCTCAATCGAGCCACGATGAGTAAGTTTGGCATTCGTTTGGGCGAAGTGTTGCTCTCATTCACCAAGGGTTAAAGGTAAGTTGTATGTCCCTCAACCCTCGCATTACCAACTGGCAGGGCCAACGTGTTTGGTTGATTGGTGCCTCCACAGGCATCGGCCGCGCACTGGCAGAAACGATGCACGCGCGTGGGGCGCAAGTCATCGTTTCTGCAAGGCAGCAAGAACCTTTACTCGAGTTTCAGATGCAGCACCCCGGCAGCCAGGCTCTGCTGCTGGATGTGACGGATCGGGAGGCCGTGGCGAATGCAGCGCACCAACTGAATGCTCAAGGTGGCTTGGATTTGGTGTGCTTCTGCGCAGGCCACTATAAACCTATGCGTGCCGATGCGATGGATTTGGATGAATTGCTTCTCCACCAGCAAGTGAACCAGATCGGGGCGTTGCATGTGGTGGCTGCAGTAGTGCCCGCCATGCTAAGCGCAGCGCGTGATGGCCGCACACCACACCTCAGTTTGGTAGCCAGTGTTGCAGGTTGGCGTGGACTTCCACAGAGCTTGGCATATGGTCCGACCAAGGCCGCTTTGATCAATCTGGCAGAGACGTTGTTTCTTGATCTACGCCCCAAGGGGGTGGCAGTGAGTGTTATCAGCCCTGGTTTTGTAGCCACGCCACTGACTGCGCAGAATGACTTTTATATGCCTGCATTGCTGACGCCAGCGCAGGCTGCACAAGCCATAGTGCAGGGCTGGCAGCGAGGGACATTTGCAATTCATTTTCCACGTCGTTTTACTGTTTGGTTGCAGCTTTTGCGCGTGCTGCCCTATCGCTGGTACTTTGCTTTGGTGCACCGTATGACTGGATTGTGAGTTGTATGCAGCAGAATTTTTTGATCAACTCCGAGGTTGAGACCGGCGTACAGCGTTTGGTGGAGTTGTATGAACAGCTCAGCCCAGAGCGCCTCAACAGCTTGCACACATGTTATGCCCCGCACGCACATTTCAAGGACCCATTCAATGATGTGCACGGGCTAGAAAGTATACAAAAGGTCTTTTCTCATATGTTCATGACTGTAGATAGGCCCCGTTTTGTCGTGACTGAACAGCTGATTCAAGGACAGCGTGCATTTTTGGTTTGGGAATTCCACTTTTGTATGCGTCGCTGGCGCAAAGGAGTTCCTCAGTGCATCCGAGGAGGGACGCTGCTGCACCTGAATGCCCAAGGCTTGGTGCTGGGGCACCGCGATTATTGGGATACTGCCGAAGAACTATATGAAAAGCTACCTTTGCTTGGACAGTTTATGGCTTGGCTGCGTCGCGCTGCGTCGGCAACGTCTTCAAGCAAGCCATGACTGGCTGAGCCTATGGTTTTACAGTGCAGGATTAGCTTCTACCCAAACCTTATATTCTGGAAGAGTTGGAAGTAGGCAATAGTTTGCATATGTTTCAGCGTGATTAGATAAATAATTCGAAGCTACTTGCACTGCCAAAATTTACCCCTTGGGCTGGTCCAGTGGACAGGTACATTTAAAAATCCTGCTGAAAACTTAATTACATCTATTTTTTTGACTCGCGTTGCTTAAAATTTTTGAAGTATATTTTGTTATGACACCATCTATTCTGGAAATTAGATGAGCATGAAATTGACCGATACAACTTTCTGATGAGTGGATAAAAAAATGAACTGAACTTATGCAGCAAGTTACAGGTCAGGATGAATTTTTTTATGCAATATTCCCGTAGCCCTCCGTTTATTCAAGTAGTAATAGATTCGCAACAGTAGCAATATAAGCAAAATAACTGCATAAAACACGACCTCTGACACATTGTTTTTACCTAAGCGAATCCAATAAAAATGGAGCAGAGCTAGCCATGCAGCAAGATGCACGGTCCTGTGTAGTCGTTGCCAGCGCGCTGCCCCCAAGATTTTGAGCACCGCTTTCGGCGATGTGAGCGTCAAAAGCAGCAGGAGTATGAGAGCCAGCATGCCCACAAATATAAAGGGGCGCTCCTGCACATCAGTCCAAATGCTGGCCCAATGCCAGTCCATATCTAGCAAGGCGTAGCTGATCGCATGTATGGAGGTATAAAAAAAGGCAAACAGGCCCAGCAAACGGCGCATGCGTGAAAAGGCACTTAGGCCAGACAGTTTACGCAGCGGCGTTACTGCCAGCGCTAGGCATAGCGCCCTCAAAGCCCAATCTCCAGTGCTGCGAATCAAGGCCTCTGCCGGGTTGAGACCCAGGTTATCCTGCAGTAGTTGTAATACTAAACTTGCCAAGGGGGCCAAGCAAAGTAGCCATACCAAGGGCTTGGCGCTGATATGCATCAGTGCACGATTCAAAGTGGTGCGCAGCATCAGAAGTTACGGCGTAAGTCCAGACCCGTGTATAGCTGCGCGACTTGCTCGCCATAGCCGTTAAACAGCTCGGTACGTCGCTTGGGGGCAAACAAACCACCTTGGCCGATCACGCGCTCTTGAGCCTGACTCCATCTACGGTGAGGTACATCGGGATTCACGTTTGAATAGAAACCATATTCTTGGCGAGCTGCTTTGTTCCAGGAGGTAGCGGGCATGTGTTCTACAAAACGGATTTTGAACAAGCTTTTTGCGCTTTTAAAACCATATTTCCATGGCACTACCAAGCGTACGGGGGCGCCATTTTGGTGAGGCAACACTTCGCCATACATACCAAAGGCCAGCAGCGTCAGCGGGTGCATTGCTTCATCTAGGCGTAGGCCTTCGGAGTAAGGCCAGTCGAGGACGCCGCTACTTAAGCCACGCATCGTTTTGGGGTCTGCTTTGGTCACAAACTCCACATATTTGGCACTTCCCATGGGCTGTACCCGCTCAATGAGTTTTGACAGTGAATACCCAACCCAGGGAATCACCATGCTCCAGGCCTCGACACAGCGCAGGCGATAAATGCGCTCTTCCATCGGGCTGAGCTTGAGCAAGTCGCCTATGTCCCAAACCCCTGGCTTGTGGACCAACCCTTCTACTTGCACCTGCCAAGGTTGGAGTGACATGGCACTGGCATAGCGTGCTGGTTCACTCTTATCCAACCCAAACTCATAGAAATTGTTGTAGCCTGCTACATGGGTGTATGGAGTGAGATCGGCATTGAGCATTGCTCCAGCCACTTTAGTTTTTTGCCCGGTCAAGCTCGAAAATTTGCCTGGCGCTTGCACTATCGAAGCCTTCGCATCACGCGCTGCCCAAGCAGCGACTACGGGGCCCGCAGCCCCTGTGGCCAACAGTTTCAATACATTACGTCGATTTGCAGCTATGGGAGCGGGCGTGATCTCACTGCCAGCAATTTTTGGAAAAGAAGAAATCACGGGTCGCTTGTTCATACGCACTCAAGGAGTAAACCAATGAAAGAACCAGCGCAGAGGGACACACTGCTGTCAGTGATCTTCATCAACCGCAGCCTTGGACACTATGTCTGGCACACAATGTATTACCCATGGTCATGTCCATGAGTAATGCACTCCCTGTATTTTTACTGGCTTAATTAACAGTGAGATTGCACAAAAATTACATTTTTGTCATCTTGCATTGATGTATTAAAAATACAGTGCGCATGCAGTGATAATTGATCCAATGAAAATATTAATTATTGAAGATGAACAAAAATCAGCTCTCTATTTAAAAAATAGTTTGAGTGAATCTGGTTATCAAGTAAGCGTTAGCCACGATGGAATCGATGGCTTATTTATGGCGCAGTCTGGTGAGTTTGATTTATTAATATTGGATGTCATGCTACCGGGTATCGATGGTTGGAAAATCATTGAGCGTCTGCGCGAGCACAGCACCATTCCAGTACTATTTTTGACTGCACGTGACGGCGTAGAAGATCGCGTTAAAGGTCTGGAGCTAGGCGGTGATGACTATTTGGTCAAACCATTTGCGTATACCGAGTTACTCGCCCGCGTGCGTTCGCTTTTGCGCAGACCGCCCTTGCGGCCCCAAGACTCTTTATCAGTTGGTGATTTACACATTGATGTTCTTAAGCGCCGCGTCCAACGTGCGGGACAAAGAATTGAGCTGACGAATAAAGAATTTGCATTGCTGCAGTTGCTGGTCCAGCACCAAGGACAAGTGCTTTCGCGCAGCCAAATTGCCTCCCAAGTGTGGGATATGAACTTCGACAGCGACACCAATGTGGTAGATGTCGCCATACGTAGACTACGAGTAAAAGTTGACGATGGCTTTAAGCACAAAATTATCCAAACTGTCCGTGGTATGGGCTATAGAGTTGAGGAATATAGCGCATGAAAATCTCTCTAAGCACGATCAGTTTGAGGCTGCGGCTGGCTTTATTATTTTCGGTCACCAGTGCAGTATTGTTTTTTTGGATGGGATTTTATATTTATAAAAGCCTGGAAAAAGAAATTTTACACCGTGAAGATGTAGCCCTAATTGGGCGAATTATCCGAATTCAGCAGCTTTTGCAAAGTGGAATTAGTTTAGATACACTGATTAGTACCCCGCAGATTTATACAAATATGCTGGGTAATAACGAAGATATTTTGTGGATTGTTAATTCGCAGGGGCAAGTGCTCTTAGAGGTCAATCCCTTGCGGGTGTCTTTGCCGGAGGTTCCTGCGCAGAAGCTTCTTGTGCAACCGGTACCTAAAGCGGGTACGGTTCTTGGTCAGCAGCCTTCCCCTAATGTCGGCCATTCTGTCGAACCTCCTGTTCAACTGCTGACAACCTCTGTGCCCCAAAAATCGCGCCTAGCTTGGGTGCAACTCAGTGTGGAGGAGCAGAGACTGACCGTCATCGCAGGTCGCCTCTTGGCTGAGCGAACGGCGATGCTCCAGACCTACCAACGTGATTTGGGAGGAGCTTGGTTGCTGGGTGTAGCACTTGCCTTTGTGCTGGGTTGGGAGGTGGCACGTCGCGGATTGCGGCCACTGCATCGGTTGAGCGAAAAAGCACAAGCAATTGGCCCCCAGCAACTGGCTATGCGTTTGCCCAGTGCGCAATATCCCGCAGAGCTGCAAGGGCTCGCACAAGCGCTCAACACAATGCTGCAGCGCTTGGAAGAGGGCTTTACCAGCTTGTCTAAATTTTCGGAAGACCTGGCTCATGAAATTCGGACTCCATTACACAACCTGATGCTGGACAACCAGTGGGGACTTAGACAAAAACGCACCGTCATAGAGCATGAGGCGCGCCTTGTTTCACAGCAAGAAGAATATGAACGCTTGGCTCGCATGGTCGATAGCATGCTTTTTTTGGCACGCGCCGAGCACAAGGGTGCCACGTTGCAACGAATTACCCTAGATTTGGCAGCGCTAGGTACACAGCTGGCCGACTATTTCGAGGGCATGGCGTTGGAAAAAAATATGTGTATCGAGGTGCATATGCATGGACAGGTCTGGGCCGACAGCAGCTTGCTGCGTAGGGCTCTGGCCAATTTAATCGCCAACGCCCTGCGCTATGGCGATTCGCACACCACCATTTTTCTGCGTAGTCACCATACATCCAATGGCTGCAAACTGCATGTGTGCAACCAAGGGCCAACTATTGATCCAGAGCATTTGCCTCACTTGTTTGACCGTTTTTACCGATGTGAGCCATCTCGCAGCCAAACGGCAGACTCTGGCGGTTTGGGCCTAGCAATTGTTAAATCCATCATGGATTTACACCAAGGCGAAGTCTTGGTTAAAGCGGAAGCACAAAACATCTGTTTTACTTTGAACTTTCCTTCAGTGCAATCAAGAGAGATTCTTTAGCGAGCTTGATCTCGCCTTCCTGCTAGCTCACTTGAAATGATGATGATTGAGTGAAAAACTGAGGGTTGCTGGGAAGTAGACGCCCCTTTGCAGTTAGGTATAGCTACGATTTTAAGGATGCCGCCCACAGCGGCATAAAGATTTACTGCTCGAATTGAGACTAACGTGATCTAGCAATTCACGGAAAGGCTTCTTGCTGGGCGGTGAGTCACTATAAGGAAGCAGTCTCAAACGGAGAACTGAATGTATCAAGTTAGTCTATAGCCGACCTCTGCTGCCAAGGTCTGAGATATATCGTTAGTAGGCTATCCAGCAAGATGTCAATAATTGTGATTTCATATTTTCTGCAGTTTCTGCAACTCCTTAGGCAATAAGCCCGGCAGATCCTCCGCAATCAAGCCAAGTCCATAGCTCGATGCCGCAGCACCATGCAGCCACACCGCGGCTGCGGCCGCGTAAAATGGTGCCATTCCCTGTGCCAGCAAGCCAACGACGATGCCTGCCAGCACGTCGCCTGCACCTGCGGTAGCCAGAGTCGGCGGGGCGTTAGCGTTAATGATTGCATCGCCATCTGGAGCTGCGATCACGGTATCACTTCCCTTGAGCACGATAATGCATCCGCTGGTATGAGCGGCAGCACGCGCACGCGTGAGTTTGTCACCTTTCATATCAAGTAAACCTTCGAACAGTCTCTTGAATTCGCCTTCATGCGGCGTCAATACGCAAGGACCGACAATTGCATTAAACAAGGTCAGTGGGTCGTCTTTGAAGCAAGAAAGCGCGTCGGCATCAAGGACAGTCGCACGGCCAGTTCTGAGTATCGCAAGTACATATGCTCGAGTTTCTGGCCCTACACCAGCTCCCGGACCAATGATCAACCCAGTGTATCGGGCGTCTGCGAGAAGACGCCCGAAGTCTTCAGGGCGCGCTACTGGACTCACCATCACACTGGTCAATGCTGCTGCATAGACCTGCAGTGCGACTTCAGGCACGGCTATGGTAGTAAGGCCTGCGCCTATTCTGGATGCCCCCATAGCAGCCATGCGTGCTGCACCAGTGGCAGGCCAACCTCCCCAAATGAGAGCATGTCCGCGAGTATATTTGTTGCCTACGGCCTGCAACATAGGCAACCTGTCTACCCAAAGGGTAGGGCCATTCTCAAATGTGTCAGGTATGAATTGGGCAGATTGCGTAACTGAGGTCTCGCACGAATCAACCAACAGCTCACCGCATAGGCTGCGGCCTGGCTGCAGCAAATGACCTGGCTTCTTGTGAAAGCAAGCCACCGTCAGCGAGCAGGGGACAGCACCCTCAGAAGCTCCAGTATCGCTAAACATGCCACTAGGCACATCGACAGCAATAATCGTCATTTTTCGTTCTGCTGCACAGGCCAGCGTCAAAGCTGCCTGGCCTCCCAGAGGTCGATTAAGGCCCGTACCGAAGATGGCATCAATAACAAGTACCGCATCTTTGAGCGCAGCGGGAGTTAAAGCTTCCACTGGTCCATCCCAGAGTTCTGTCAGATGAGCGACTGTGCTTTCGCGTGCTATCAACACTGCTACTCGTACTGGCCAACCAGATTTAGCCAGCCTTTTGGCAACAACAAAGCCCTCACCACCGTTGCCGCCTGGGCCACACAAAACAAGCACAGGGCAAGGTGTCCAGCGCTTTTGAATGATCTGGGCTACATAATTACCCGCATTTTCAATCAGTGTTGAGTCATCAATATAGCAGTGCAAGTTATAGGCCTGTCGCATCTGCTTTGATGTGAGCAATGCAGGGTCGCAATTTAGCACAGTGATGTCCCTGAGCAGTATGAAATCTGGCCATATTTATCTGTCAACTCTGTATTAAACGTTTTGAGTTGTTCCCGCTTTCGATTGCAATTATCTAGTGAGATCTCGTACCAAAAAGATCGTTTTAGTAGTGTGCCGAACGATTGATATGGAAATTGCTTCATCAAATCACTCCTATAGAGATTATTCGGTGTAGTCATCAACAGTGAGTTGAACTAACGTTTGACAGGCACTTTAGGGAAGCGTTCACGTCCTTAGCTTTGCACAAAAGTCTCCAAGAAGCACGCCATAGTCCCTTTTGATTCAGAATAGTCTTCATCACTACGGAAGGTGCTTGGCCATGCGAAACGTTTTATCGAATCATCGTGCCGATTTATCGACAATCGCAGCTTGGGCAATGTATAGCCGAGGCTTAGAGCCAGACTTTCCAGACAGTGTTATCAATCAGCTCTCGCACATGCCTGAACCTGCCAAAGAGACTGATGAAAGTATTCGTGACCTGACTGCGTTGCCGTGGTGTTCCATAGATAACGATGACTCTCTGGATCTTGATCAACTGACTGCGATTGAATTACTGTCAAACGGAACAGTGCGTGCATATGTAGCGGTTGCTGATGTGGATAGCATGGTGAAAAAAGGCTCTCCTATTGATGAGCACGCTAAGCTGAATACAACATCTGTTTATACCTCTGCCCGTGTTTTCCCCATGCTGCCCATTCAGTTGTGCACAGACCTCACTTCGCTTAACCAAGACGTAAAACGCCTAGCAGTTGTAACGGTAATGGTCTTCAATGAGCTTGGCGTATTGGTGGAATCTAACCATTTTCGGGCAGTTGTTCAGAACAAGGCAAAACTAGCTTATGACGCAGTGTCTGCATGGATGGAGGGCGAAATCGACTTGCCTGAACCTGCCCGTAAGATTGCAGGGATGGATGTTCAGTTGCGTATGCAAGATACGCTGGCTCAAAAACTTAAGCTGCTGCGCCGTTCGCAGGGATCTCTTGAGTTTGAAACATTTCAACCTCATGCTGTATTTGAAAACAACAAAATAATTGGCATTCGACAACAACCTCACAATCGCGCGCGACAGCTAATTGAAGAGTTGATGATTGCTACCAACGTTTGTACGGCTCGCTTTTTGGCGGCCCAAGGTATTCCATCACTGCGCAGAGTAGTTCGTTCCCCTGAAAGATGGCTTCGAATCATGGAAGTGGCTTATAGATACGGTACAAGCTTGCCATATGAGCCCAACGGAGAAGCTTTGCAGGCTTTTTTAGCTCAACAGCACAAACAAGACCCTTTACAGTTTCCAGATTTGTCTTTGGTTGTGATCAAACTCATGGGCTCTGGCGAATACGTGGTGGAGTATGCCCGAGGACCATCGATTGGCCACTTTGGACTGGCTGTTCAGGATTACATGCATTCGACTGCGCCCAATCGGCGTTATCCAGATTTGATAACTTTACGATTGCTTAAGTCTGCACTGGCCGGAGAGCAGTCTCCTTATTCGATCCCTGAGCTTGAGGCACTTGCGGCGCACTGCACTGCACAAGAAGATGCTGCGAAGAAAGTTGAACGCCAATTGCGTAAATCAGAAGCTGCTTTGTTGCTTCATGACCGGGTGGGAGAGGCTTTCGAAGGGATTGTCACTGGTAGTGGAGAGCATGGGACCTGGGTTCGCATTTTTAACCCGCCTGTAGAAGGACGCCTAAAGAATTCATCTCCAGCAACCAGTGTGGGGCAAAAGGTGAGGGTGAAGTTGCTTTCTACTTCAGTAGAGCGAGGATTTGTTGACTTCGTGATTACCAATTGATTGGTTTGAAATAAATTCAGGATCAAGCATGCACTGTTGCAAAAGAGATGCATAGACCTTGCTACGAGAGCTTTAGCGATCCTTGCCCCCTGAATCGAGGATACAAATGACTAGCCATAAATGCACCATCGGTGTACCTGCACCGGAGTCTACCTCCGCGATCCACAGAAGCTTGGACACGGTGTAAGCGAAATCACCAATCGATTACGACGGCAGTATTTGGACAAAGGAATCGACATCGCCAGTTTCTCGCAGAATGCGCTGGAAGAAATTTCACATGAAAAAACAAGCGTTCCATAAAAAACTTCAGACAACTTAGCCCCGCTAGAGTTGTTCAGCGAATGTGTTGCAACGTCGATTGTCCGTATGCTTCGCCGTCACGTTCTTCTGCCTATTACAGACATACAACGGTCTATAAATTCTTCCTGTCAGTTTTCAATCTCCAGGCGCAAAAAAACGCCCTCAATTTTGGGGCGTTTTTTTAAAGTGTGTAGCCTAAATCAGTAGCCAGTGCCACCGCCATAGCCATCATTGCCATAGCCAACATTAGGACGAGAGCTGGCGCGGAATTCGCGATTGCCGCCAGAGCCACGTCCTTCTTCGCGAGGTTTCGCAAGGTTGACTACGATCGAGCGTCCATCAACCGACATTCCATGCAGCGCAGTAATAGCGGCTTGACAAGCATCAGCAGAGGTCATCTCTACAAACGCAAACCCTTTAGATTGTCCGCTGTCGCGATCCATCATGACTTTGGCGGAGGTAACACTTCCGAATTCAGCAAAGTTGCTTTTCAGGCTGGAGTCGGTTACGGAGTAAGGCAGGTTGCCAACGTAGATTTTGGTGCTCATGGAAGGAGCCTTTTTATTAATGATTCGTCAAAAATTGACGTATCGTTTGAATATGGCTGTGGGAGTGGTAGCCCGCAGCAACCGGATGAGGCTGAGCGTTTGCTAGAGGCTCAGCACGTTGAGGGCTGCATGGACGTTTGCAGCCAGCCTTGCGTCACAGCATAGATTTTTGCTGCTTCGGTCGAGGCAAACGTTTTGTCAACGCGAAAAACACGGCAGTAGCTGCTGTTTTGCTTTGTGCGCTGAAGTGCAAAGGATGCTTGGAAGCGACCGCAATGGGTCTTATGGGATGAGGGCGTAACGAAGTACTTGCCCATAGCAATAGGAGAGAGTGGAATCTAGTTCAATCAGAGAGCAGGTCTAAGAGACCTGCATGAGCTTTCGATAACTCGATGGGCTGCTGCTCGACAGCCAACGGTGCGAAAAATTTCGCGGAAATTTTTCGCAGGAGGACTTGATCACCTCATGCTGACGTTACTGTGAAACTATTTAAGTTAGCTAGCAACAATTTCATTATAAGTCTTTTTATTAAAAAAACCAATTTTATTGTTTTTGGTTTTTTCTCTACAGCTTCATGGCTGTGCCTCGCGTGCTAGCGCGAGGCTAGGTTCCCAGTCATCGCCAACAGCAGAATTATTTTATGCATCTCGTTTTCTCGGTCTCTAGTGACATGGAGCACATATGAGGAAATTGTTGCGCAGTGTTGGTTGCGCAGATTCCGCAAGAGTCTTCATAACGCGAAGGGCATGGCTAACAAGTATTGATTTCTAAGTGTATGATTTACATCGCCAAGGTAGTAGGAACCCATACCAATCTTTGCTTGGCGCACGTTAGGCTTAGCTGCGGTGTGCGGATGTTGTATCACCAGAATCGTTTTTTAATGGGTATGAAAATGAGCGATGAAATTGATACCGACATGATTGAAGAGTCGTTGATCGTCATCGACCAGGCATGCGCAGAGTTCAAGAAGAGCGTTTTTTTGCGTGCCACTAGGGAGATGGACTGGCAAGCGCGGCATAAGGCCGATGATGTGATCGTTTGTTTTGATGCAGTCAAATACTCAGGACACAGACGCACTAAAGACCTGATGCTTGTGGAGCTGGATCAGCTATGCCAGGAACTAGATCAGGTGATTAGATGGTCTTATGTCAACAGGCCCTTTGACGTAGCAACATACGAGCATATTCTAAGTATTGCTCAACTGGTCAAAGATGCCGTGTATTCAGCGCTAGGCATCTATCGGCCTGCCCTGCAACTTCTTCCGCTTATGGGTTTAAAAGCTTAAAGACGCAAAAAAGCACCCGAAGGTGCTTTTTTGCACTCACAGAACCTGACTCATAAAACTGTTGTCTGTTGCTAGTGCATTTGGGATTGCTGCGCATGACCAATATAAACCTCTATAACTTTGATTCGTTAGAGCGAGAGTATCCACCCTGTAAACGCTGCAAGCATAACGACCAACGCTGGGGGAAGTCGTGCGTAAACCAGCAATCCGAACGCAGCTAAAGCAAATCCGAAATCGGTTTTGGAATGGATTGCACTCGTCCACACTGGGTCATATAGCGCAGCTCCTAATACCCCAACCACGGCTGCATTCACCCCCGCCATTGACCTCTGGACTCCAACACGCTGACGCAAAGCTTCCCAAAACGGTAATGTGCCAATGACCAATAGAAAAGCTGGCAAAAAAATAGCGCTCAGCAATGCCAAACCTCCAATCCAGCCGCCAAACGGGCTGGGCATGCCAGCGCCAAGGTAAGCCGCGAACGTGAACAAAGGTCCTGGAACAGCTTGTGCGGCGCCATAGCCGGCTAGAAAAGTCTCGTTTGACATCCAACCACTTGGTACTACGCTTGTCTGAAGCAAGGGAAGCACAACGTGGCCACCCCCAAACACCAATGCTCCGGCTTGATAGAAATCGCTGAAAAAAGTTGCGACTGGTGAATGAGTCAATGAAGCTATTAGAGGCAAAAGCACCAGCAATATTGCAAAAATACCCAACAATGCTGCTGCGACCACTTTGTTTACACCGTAAGTAAGGTGCTGTGTTGTTGGAAGCTGGTTCAGCTTTAGCATCGAGTACCCAATCACACCACCTAAAACAATCGCGGTGATCTGTCCAATAGCGGAAGGAACCGCTAGAACTAAAAGAGTGCCTGCAATAGCAACGCTCGCACGCAGTCTGTCAGGGCAAAGGGACTTTGCCATCCCCGATACAGCTTGCGCAACAACTGCGACAGCAACAATTTTTAGTCCTTGAATAGCCCCTGACTGAGCAAGCACTGACGAATGTGAGACCCCTATTGCAAAAAGAATAAGCGCGATTGTCGAAGGCAGCGTGAAGCCTAACCACGCCGCAAAAGCGCCGCTCCAACCGCTGCGGCCAAGACCAATTGCTATGCCAACCTGACTACTAGCTGGGCCAGGCAGAAACTGGCACAACGCCACTAAATCTGAGTAACTCTTGTCGTCTAGCCACCTTCGGGCTTCAACGAACTCCGTGCGGAAATACCCCAAATGAGCGACAGGCCCACCAAAAGACGTCAATCCAAGTTTGAAAAAAACAAGCAAAACTTCAAAAAAAGAGCCTCTCGCATTTGTTGAGATAACGCATTCGCCATCATGGTCTGATGAGTTCGTATGATCTGCCCCCTGAGAGGACGAATGCTTCATAACTTAGAATTTTTTATTTGTTAGTGCTGTTTGCGACTCCAAGCATTACTTCAATGCAAGGTCTGCAGCTGGTGTGTTAACAGCTTGTGAGAGTTTGAAAACAGAAACTACCTGTACTAGATCCTGAGCCTGACCACGCAAGCTGGCTGCAGCAGCTGCCATCTCCTCCACAAGAGCTGCATTTTGTTGTGTGGCCTGATCCATTTGCTGCACAGCCTCACCAACCTGGACCACACCAGCGCTTTGCTCGGCACTGGCCGCGCTGATTTCTGCCATGATGTCTGTCATGCGACGCACGCTGCTGACCACTTCGGACATGGTGCTGCCTGCCTTGTCTACCTGCGCCGAGCCTTGCTCAACGCGAGCCACGCTGTCATCGATGAGTTGCTTGATTTCCTTGGCCGCGACAGCACTACGTTGTGCCAAAGTACGAACCTCACCGGCCACAACTGCAAACCCGCGACCTTGCTCACCCGCACGTGCTGCCTCGACCGCAGCGTTCAAGGCCAGGATATTGGTTTGAAAGGCAATGCTGTCGATCACACTGATGATGTCAGCGATTTTGCGTGAACTGTCATTGATTCCCCTCATTGTGTCCACCACTTGGGCAACCACTTGGCCACCGTGCTCAGCAACCTCCGAAGCGCTGTTCGCAAGTTGATTGGCAGTTTTAGCATTCGCGGCGTTATGCTGCACGGTGGAAGTCATCTCTTCCATTGAGGCAGCTGTTTCTTCTAGGGCACTGGCCTGTGATTCGGTACGTGAACTAAGGTCCTGATTACCTTCTGCAATCTGGGAACTGGCAGTAGCAACCCCTTCTGACCCCTGGCGCACTGTACTCACTACACGGATCAGGCTGTCCTGCATGGCGGAAAGAGAGCGCAACAATTGCGCTACCTCGTCTTGGCCATTTGCGCGAATAGATTGCGTCAGATCTCCTTTAGCGAAAGCGTCACTTGCGGTAATAGCTTGCAGCAAAGATCTACTAATACCACGCACCAAACTCCAACCTAAAAATACTGACAAGGCAATCCCAAAAACTATGGCAACGATGGACAAGTTGCGGATGTTGCGATAACTCACAACAGCTTCTTCGTATTTCTCTTTGGCCACGTCAACTTGCAACTTTGTCAGTTTCGTCAAGCTATCGCGCACTGGGGCATATGCGCTTTCCTCTACGGTAGAAACCAGCACTCGTGCCCGCTCGAAATCAGCTGCCTGCAAGGCGGCCTGCACTGGAACAAGGAAGTTGTTCAAAAAACCTGTACGGGCCAGCTCGAATTCTTTCGCGTAAAGAGCTTCATCAGGCGTCAATTCGGTGGCCATATATGCCGCCCAGGTAGTGTCGATCTCTTTGCTGCTTTGCTGCATGTCTTCAAGAATGCTTGCAGTCTTACTAGAGTCCGCTAAGACAACCCCATGGTTAGCTGCATTGCGGTTGCGCAATACATCTCGCTGAACAACCAGTATTTGGCTGAGCGGCACGGCGCGGTCTTGGTACACACTGCGCAAGCCTTCCTCGGTTTGCGACATTCCAAACAGGCCCAGCGCACCAACCAGTACCAGTAAAACGGACATCAGTGCAACCAGCACTGTCAGACGAGTGGAAATTTTAAAGTTGTTCATGGAGCTTCTCAAACGGCGTCAGCATCGAGCAAAGCTAATTGCTCGAGTACAGCCGTTTATCGATCTCAATCAGAAACAGAGTTCCCGGCAGAATTCAGCCGACTCTTAGTAGGCAACTTCTAAGAAAGAGCCCGTACTTCTGTTGCTCGATATGGCAGGTTATGGTTTGTTCTGTTAAGTGCTGATTTCCACCACATCGGACACCGAATGGAAGAAAAGGCGTCTACCGATGTTGAGCACAATCGCTATGGTGGTGTTGATTGAATTTTAGACGGCTTTCTTGTAACGATTTGTGCGCAGATTCGCTCTAGGGAGCTATCGGGATAACGCAAAGATCCGCTCACAAGTCACGTATAACAGCAACAACCAGTCGATAGCAGCACTTCATGTCCCGTGACCACTGACTTTCAGCGCAGCTTTGCCATGCCGCCAACCACTAACTGCAGCTGGTTGCTGCCAGAGCGTCAGACATTTAGGTCCTACTGCCGAGGTATTCGGAATAACTGCTATCTGGCTATAGCCGGCAAACTGTGATACCAGCCGCATAGCAGTAGTAGATGTATGCAGGACAACTTTAGTTGCAACCAACCGTTCACTAATGAATATCAACACCGAGTGATCTATACCGCTGTCAGTGCACTAGGTTTTGCGTCGTACAGCTTCCAGATTAAGGCCTCAGCCAGTTACGTAAAACAGTAAGCATGAGTTGTGATTTTTGTGAGATTTCTCACCAAGGCACACGACACTGTGGGATGTTTGCCTGAGTCTGAAGCCTTCGAGTGCCAGCAGAGGGCCACATGACCTTACGTATCCATTTCTTGATGGCTTGCCCAATTCGCACATATAGAACGCTTATCTACTGAGACAGCAAAACAAGGTTGCACTAGGTTTGAGATGTTAAATTGCGTTTAAATGATAATTAAGCTAGATAAATTGCAATTAAACGCAATTTGCTATAATACTTTTATGAAAAAATCATCTGATACAGCCATGCTGCCATTCGAAGCTGAAGACGCAGCCAGAATACTGGCGGCCAAAGTGCGGACTGCCAGGATCGTTCGTGGCTGGACTCAGGATGAACTGGCACAACGCTGCGATATTTCTAAGCGAACCATATGCAATTTGGAAGCTGGCTCGGTGAGTGTGCAGCACGGATTTGTCCTCAAGGTGCTATGGGCAGTAGATCTGATCGATGACTACATCCAGAGCATTAAGAAGGTTGGAATGAATGACCACGAATTTGCGCTTTTGGAGGCCACACAGCCGTTGAGAGTGAGAGAGAAGGGCGGAAGTACATGAAGACTGTCAAACCTGTTTGGCTATGGCTGCCAGGAGCGATTGAACCCATCATGGTGGGTGAGTATCAGTTGAGTGAGTCAGGAGGGCGGCCACTGGGCGAGTTTCACTACCAGCATGGCTATAAGAATCTGCCTCAAGCCATGCCGTTGGATCAGCATCAGTTAGGGCGCTTCAACAGTATTTCCAAAACGACTGATTACGAAGGGCTACATGACATTTTTAGAGACATAAAGCCCGAGGGTTTTGGTCTCGACATGCTTTTGCGTCGTCGCAGTGTCACGAGCTTAAGCAATCTAGATGCGCTGGAGTACTCACCAGGAGATGCAGTGGGTGCATTGGAGGTCTGCGACAACATTGCTGATAAGGTCAGCTTTGTGCCGCATTCTTCGCAGGCTATGTTTGATGCCATGGATGAGCTCGATCCAGCTCAATCAAGTGCTCACGTCATAGCTAAAGTAGAAGGCGGCATATCCACCAGTCTTGGAGGGGAGCGACCCAAAATGACTGTTCTGCACAAGGGGCAGCAATGGATTGCGAAGTTTTCCGGTCGACAAGATGACCCGTCAGCCACGCTGCGAGAATTCGTCAGTATGCGGCTAGCCAGCCTCTGCGGCATCAATGCAGCGGAAGTTGAATACATCCATCGAAATCAGCGTGGTGCGGTGTTGGTTAAACGCTTTGACCGTTTCATTCAGGAGGACGGTCAATCACAGCGCGTGCACTTTGCCAGTGCAGCTACTGTCCTAGGAGCTGCAGCTGCTCAGCGAGATAACCCAAACCGAACCTATATCGGCCTCGCAATGAATGCAAGCCGTTGGAGAGTTGAGGGGCACCTAACGGAGCTATGGCGGCGTATGGTCTTCAACGTACTCATTGGCAACGGAGACGACCACCCACGAAATCATGGCTTTCTGCGTACACCCCAGGGTTGGAGACTTGCTCCTGCATATGACATAGCCCCCTACACACCAGCGGGCGGCGTGGTGTTGAACGTGTCAGCGCTGTCGATGGGTTTGCGTCGAAATGGTGATGCAGGAGCCACCGTAGAGAATTTGCTCGTTGCAGCCAAGCAGCTAGGTGTTGACTACATCGGAGCCAATGACTACCTCGACACCACGTTTGAAACCATCAAAGACAAATGGGATCAACTGGCAATTGGCCAAGGAAGAGAACCTTTGAATCCACCACTATTTCAGCTGCCATCTCGGGCATCGCGACTGAGTGAAGTAGATTTGAAACGCATTCGATCCTGAAATACAACTTCAAACCATAGGAAGTTTGTACAGTCTTTTATTGCCCACCGTCAGGACGGATTAAAGCTCTCTCTTCTTCAGTCCCTGACGGTGTTTGTGCATCTAAGCCACTGTCAGGAGAATCTTTAACTTGGGGTAAATCGGTTGGGTGTGAAATTAACTCTTAGGTCATTAATCGACCATAGAGTTGAGCACGTTCAGCGCCAGAAGTGCTTAGTTTGTTGGCAATAAGCACAGCCTGACTATCGTCATCCACTCGTATAACAAGCCAGTGATACCCGTGTTCAGCTAATACACGGTGAGCCTTGATCAAATTGAGCGCTTGGCCTAAGCCAGCCAAAGGGTTGGCTAGCTGCAGATCAGTAGCAACTTGCGCCAACATTTTCGCATTAGTGTAACTGTGAATATCATCCGACGATATGCTCAGCGCCTCTAATTCTTTTTTCCCTTGCCTTGCTAAGGTGCTGTTAGGAAAGGAGGCAACTAGATGCCCAATAGGCTTAAAAACATCAAACGCTCTTAGTCCTTGCGGATCCATGGTCTTCTCCTTAAGGCAGTAACGTTAATTAGGTGAGGAGTTCGCGGTAAATTCTACATGCAAATTTCGTAAGTGTTTTTTCGCTGAAAAAATATAGTAAAAGTTTAATTTTTAAGAATTGGCTGTACACTTATCTAATTAACACGACTAGTTCATACCTTAAATGAAACGTGGAAAATTTATCCTCTGGAAATAAAAAAAGCCACTAAAAAGTGGCTTTTAAAAGTATGAAAGACCTTACTTAATCATGAATTGAGTACGATCTTTGTCTTTGATCCACAGCGGTGGCTTACCACGGCCTGTCCACGTTTGCCCCGTTGCTGGGTCACGGTACTTAGGCTCAACAACTGAGCGCGAAGTTGTTTTTTGCTTCTTTGCTGGGAATACATCATCAGCCGAAAGACCATACTCTGAAACGAGAGTATGAATTTTGCTCAATGCTCCCGCAATTTCAGATGCACGTGCTTCCGCAATCTTTTGCTCAAGCTGCGAGCGTTGTGCCAAGAGGTCTTTATAAGATACAGGTGATGTCATTTGAGCTTTGCTTCAATTGAAAGTGGATTTGACATCATACATATATAAATATTTAATTTCAATCAGTCAAAAGAGTCTTGCTGCAATTGACCTTTTTGCTAAAATATTTGTACTTATGCTCGCATGAGCTAATTGTGGTGACTGAACCCTTGGAAGTCACACGCCGCAAGGCTAGGGTACTTTTCTAACCCCAACGGGACCAACTGCGTCCCAATTGGGTGTCGTTGCCCGTTTCACGTAAGCAACGACATGACTAACTTCCAAACTCGCAAGCAATCTGCTTCAGGCAATTTCACACGGCCTGGTCAACTGGATGAAAAACATCTGGCTGACATGCTCAGAAAGCTCAACGATCCGGTGACAGCGCGAATCTTTCTCGCGGTGGTCTATGACTACCCCGAGCTAGAAATGCGCTTTCTTGGGTCTTATCTCCAAGCGCTAGAGACAGTCAAGCGATCTCAGATCCAGTACGCCAAAGCGCGTGACCTGGGCCTGATCTGCGCCAAGCTCTGTTTCAAGTCTGTCCAAAGTGCCTACTGGTTTTGTCGGTTGAGCCTCAAGCTATTCGTGCAACTGCGCGAATGGAATAGAAGTGCTTCATTGAAGAAAACAAGAGTGACACAAGCAGCCAATGATGAAAAAGTAATTTATCTTCCTCATGCCTCCAAGGCTACAGGTACAAATAACTAATCAATCAACCACCCTTAAACCCCGTCAAAACGCTATGCGATTTGATGGGGTTTTTTATTGCAATTTTTAAAGGAGACGAAATTGATCGATGCCAAACAACTTATTGAAAACTCTTACTTCAAGTCCAAAGATCACAATGACAAAGCTTTGGCATTAAAGCGTGTGAGAACTACGCTTGCCAAACTGAAGATTAATTCGTTTGATTCACTAGTGCTTGATTCAAAAGAGCAAAAGTGCATTAACGATACGTTGGCTCTTTTAGACAATGCTGTAGAGGTGCATACCAAAGCGGCAAAGCTTGAGAAGGACGTTGAAAAACGTAAGGCTGAGCGATATGCTGCTGCACTTGATCTTGTGATGAAAAGTGATTACGGAAAACTTGAATCTATAAAAGATAAGGTTGCACTGTTATTCAGTGAGAAATCTCATATGCTCCGTGATATTGAAAAAACTTCGGATGTGAAGTACATCATGAAGTTCACTTTTCAAGATTGTTTGGAAAGTATTTCTCATTCTCTAGCTTACCAGCAGGGGGATATGCATGAAGAACTAGGACGCGCTTGGGAGAGATTCCAAGAAAAACTGCCTGAACTTTATGAAAAAACTGCGCATTTAGTAGAGCGGATGCAAAAACTATTAGCTGCGGGTTAAGTGATTTACTTGCCTGTCAACTTGGTTTGCAGCCTTAAAAAAGCTGTGTTAGTCTTTAAACCGTTAACTGCCTGAAGGCAAAACAATGCGCCTGAGCTCTTGAGAGGCGCGCATTTGAACCCCCAAGGTTCTATGCAGAGCACTTTGAAACCCGGATGGGGATACAGCACTCCCCATCCAGACCTCACGGTCAGGCTTGGGTATGCGTGTACTCCTTTCCACTTTTGGAAACTTTGGAGATCGACATGACAGCACAAGCAGCACAACGTGAGTATTTCAACCTGCACACCAACGGTATCGGTTATCTCAACCGTGTTCGCTGGGTAGAAACCAAAGGACGTGGCCGTCGCTCAGAACCGTTCCTCGCGTGCAGCATTTCTGCTTTGCGTGGGTCATCTGACGAAGTCCAATACACGTACTTTGATTTGCGCGTCAGTGGCAAAGATGCCATTGACCTGGTTGAAGGCCTGCAAAACGAAGTGAACGACAACCGCAAGGTCATCGTTTCTTTTCGGATTGCAGACATTTACCCTCACACCTACGAACGTCAAGTTCAGGATAGTCAGCGACGCCCCACAGGGCAGATGGAGCAGTCAGCCTTGATCAAAGGCCGTTTGATTCTGATTAACTCTGTGAAAGTTGATGGAGTGCTTGTTTACACGCGCCCCGAAGACACGTCAGAAACCGATGCTGTACCTCAGCATGAAGAGGAGGCCGGTAGCTTTGAAGACCCACAAGTCAACAATGCTCCAGCTGCTCAGCAGGATCAAGGTTATGCGCCGCGCCCACCAGCGCAGCGCCGACCTCAGAATCCTGCAGGCCATAGCCAATCTCGCAACCAACAGTCAGCCCGCCCGCAAATGGCGTAACAACTGATCAAAAAAGCCACCGTTCTGCATTGCAGTTCGGTGGCTTTTTTTATTTCTACATGGTGGGCTTGCTGTCCACCTTTCTTGCACTGCTGCCCAGCAGGGAAAGATGGCTAATCGACGGCTCAAAGTGGCGTAATCTCATAGTCATGCTTCGTAGTGCCACGACTAGCTCCCCTTTGGGCACCAAGCCGTTGATAAAGACTGATTGCTCTCATATTCGAGTTATCAACCCCTTGGAAAACAAACTTGGTGCACTTCAATTCTCTGGCCTCATGGATTAGGTGTTGGAGCATTTTCGTGCCGTAACCTTTTCCTCGTGCTTCATTAAAAACGTCAATTCTATCTAAGTTAAAAACTTGGCCATTTGCAGCCCAGAAAGTGGCACTACCAACTTTTTTTCCACGCAGAAAAGCGTCTAGGTTTCCATAGTCAGGTGGGATGCCGTTGGGGTCGGGTGGGCTGTAACTGAGGGTTAGAGAGGCCTTGAAGAGGTTTTGGAAGAAATTGAACATAGGTGGATTTCACTATGGCTGCGAGATTGCTAGGAAAGCATACCAATAGTCGGCCCGTAAGACTGCAATCAGCAGTCGACCAGTTTCCTTGGGGCAGCGGGCCAACACGGAAAGAGATAGGCCATCAGCTGTATTGATGACCACTGCAATGCAGATCGACGCAGGCCATTCCCCACTAGCTATAACTGAGCTGAGCGCCAATGGATGCATTAAAGCCGCTGCGCACTACGTCAAGTTTTGACCAAGGCGAAAACAGCAATACCGCTCCAATATTTGATAATTATTTATTTCGACAGTCTCCAAGTAACATCACCACCTGGCGTTGTCAAGTGAATAGTTGCACTCGGAGTCAGGATAAATTGGTCACTTACAAAATAACTTCCCGCACCAGCAATAACAACAGAATCTTCCTTATTTTTACTTGCTATCGAAAGTGCTTTTGTTATATCACTGAATGGTTTCATTACCTTTCCATCCCCTTCAAAAACTAGTGTCTGCTCGTCCACATAGACAATATTCGCATCTTTGATTATAGAATAATCTCTCCCCCCGAACATATGCAAATTCTTTGCGAAATCTGGATCATCGAAAGTTTGACCTATATTCGCTGGCTGTGAACAAGAACTTTTATTGCTTGAACCAGCATTATGTATGCCGATAGCCACACCCCCGAAATAACCGCCTCCCGTATTAGAAGCCCCTCCATTTAGCACAACAGGGCCACCTGAGCTGCCACCCATTGTATCAAGCAAGTAGCACACTCTATATTCTCGCCCATTTTCATTGCCGAGCAATTGACCAAAATCTGTTTGCAATGTCTTGTTGAACTCATTACGGGGGGAGCCATTAGCCCCATAATCGGGAGGAGGGCCATCGACCCCGTAACCAGAAACACGCACCATTATTCGCTTAAATACGTCATTTTTATTGACGCCAATATCACCCAGTGAAACGAGTCGAAAAACATTGCGTTGTTTCTCAAAAGCAGACTTTCCTGATGAAGGTGCGATCGAAGCGATTGCCCAATCGCCCCTCCAAGTGGTATCGGGGTGTACTGGTGGGGCTACATGTTTATAAAAGGTTAATGGGAACCGTGATTCAGGTGGCGGGTTTACGGTGACTCCATTTGGCTTTGACAAAGGCACATTGACTTCAAAAAAAAGATTTGCTCCGCTTTTGTAGCAGTGACCGGCCGTGATGACCGCCCCGAAATTAGTTAGCCAGCCAGTACAATAAGGATTATTTGAACTTGCTATTCTTCCAATGGCATTATTATTATACGGATGCCTTTTATCCGAACCGAGTACAATAGAAGAATCTGCTGATATTTTTGAAGATTCTTCAGCATAGGATGTTGAAATCATCAAAAACCCAAGTATTAGAACTGATGGGAATTTAAATTTTACATCAGCGAATGCAGTTGATCTTACATCAATCATTGCTGCTCCTTGCAAACAAGGGAAGAAGCATTGTTCGCACAAACCAATCCTTTAAGCGCTAATACTTCAGCCTTCAGAAGCATTAATTCATCGTCCCTCTTATTGCTTTCGACGCCCAAACCTACGTTTGAAAAATCCGCAGCAGCCCAGGTTCCGCCAAGTCTACAAAAATATAACCAACCTCCCTTGCCTTTACTATTTCCACCCCCATTTCCAATTCGTATTTCACCTGGAGTACAGTCATTTTTAGGCCATGTTTGAGTGGCAGGAATTATTAACTTTTTACTTACATTAAGTTCACCATCTATGATTAGCTTTTGTGCACTACATAGCATCGGCGTGAGCAGCATGGCAGTAATAGAAACAACCCCAATTTTTTTGTAGAAAGCCATATTTCATCCTTAAAAATTTATCAAGACCATGATTTGTTTTTACCAAGCCATTCCTAGTAATGGCGGCTAACTAACACACTTATACAATAGAAGTATTTCGAAACATAGTGCCATACAGGCAGACAAGGTCCTGCTGTTACCCGACTCATAGTTTTCTGTTTTTGCAGTGTTGTACTTTTACCTTGAGAACTTTCCTAGACGCTGCTGGCCAGCATGGGATGGTGGGCATTCAATCGCTATGATCGAACCACTCTACAGAGGCCATTGATGGACATGAAAAATTACTCGACCCGCGAAGGCTGGGACTTGGTTGGCCGTGATGGCGAAGGTTGGGGCTTTGTTGGGGCTTTATCGGTCGTGAAGGTGATGGCTATGCCTTAGCCCGTGACGGTTGGGATGGCTAACCTTCGATCCTTGAGACACAAAGCCCAGCTTCCTGCAGCTGGGTTTTTTTATGCCTTTCTGGTTTTTCACTTTCCTTGATAGCGAGGTATGGCGCGGCTCCATAGGTGGCTTTATCCACAAAGCTCGGATAACATCTCGGTAATTCGCAATTCTGATGAATTACCAGATGGCAAAACCGCAGGTTATTTCAGACCGACAGTTCGAGCACATGCTGAGTGCAACAGCTGCATACAGCCGCGTGCCCGAGCGCGACAAAGCGCTTCTGCTGACGCTCTACGGCACCGCCTTGGCTGTGACGGAACTAGCATGCCTGACCGTAGCCGACTACCTCATGCCAACAGGCGAAATTCAGGAGAAAAGCCGTGTGCGCGCAGAAATCGCGCACAACGGCGTACCGCGCCCTCTGTATTGGACAAACAAGAGGGTAAGCACTGCGCTTGATGCGTACCTGTGCTGGCGCGTGAAGAACAAGCATGGCATTACGGTCAAACATGGTGCTTACCGTGGTTTAGACCCCTCCAGCGCTGTTTTTTTGACTGAGGTGGGGGCGGCATATGGACTCACAGAAAAAGTGCTTGTTTCGGGTGCTTTGAGCTATTCATGCAATGCGCTGACCGCGTACATCAGCAGGCTCCATGCAAATGCAGGCATAGAGGGTGGGTCTGCCCAGTCAGCACGCCGCACCTTTGCGACAAAACTGCATCGATTGGGCTACGACTACCGGCACCTTGCCGAAATCTTGGGTGTAAAGAGCGTTACGACAGTGAAGCGTCTTGTAGAAGTTGATCCAGTTGACCTCGGCGAAATCGTTGCAGGGGCCGTGTGAGTATGCAGCAGCAATACCTACGGGAGGCGGCAGCACTTTTGGGTTGGACGCAAAAAGCGCTGGCTGACCACATGGAAGTCCCATGGTCAACCTTCGAGAAATGGCTTGCTCCTAGCGATTCCAAGAGTTTTCGGGCGATGCCAAGGATTGCTGAGCAATTCGTCAGGCTCATCGTTGAAAACCATATGCTTAGAGAAGAATTAAAACGCTTGCGGAACCCCCCATTGGGGGGTAGACTTGGCAAAACCAACAAGGCGACGGAGAAAACAATGAGTAACGGGCAGGCAAATTTGAGTACAAGCGACCACGAGAACATGGATGCATTCTTAGGTTACGTACTCGACGATTACAAGGCCGGAGAAATCACCAAAAAAGAAGCTGTCGGCGCGCTCGCTCATGTGATGGCTGCGCTAGACATCGGCAACACCGCAGAGGCCGTGAATTGGTTCAAGCAGGGCCGTAAGTTCATTCGCTTGGCACGCTGAGCAACGGCCAAGGAAAACAGCTGGCCCTGCGTGGGCTGGCGCAGGCTCCAGCGACGCGTGACCAGCGCTTTGCAGTGAAACCTGAAATCAATGGAAAGATGTATGAGCAAACCAAAAATGTGGACGCCAAGTGACAGTATCGTCGAGGCGTTCTGGGAGAGGGTGAAAGTGGTCTGGCCTAAGCAATTGGCTGCTGTTCCAGAAGTGGTTCCGACGATTCCTTCCTTTGAGCAGCGTGGCACTGAGTACAGAGCCACGCTGACATTCGTCTATCCGAAGTCTTCCACGACTGCGTACTTTTCATTTTCGTATTCAACAGGTCAATGGACTTGTGTGAACTTTCCTGATGACTAAAAGAAAAATCTAATGAGTCAAACCAAAGGGGACAAGGCAAAACGTGAAAAACGAAAGCTACGAGCAAGACGTAAAGCAGCTCTAAAGCGCGGAGATAGCGTGACTGCAATGAGGCATGCATATGCGCTTGACGCCAGAGTGCAGCAAATCATCAAGTTAGAGCAGGTAATGGAGAACGACATAGCACCCGCTCGCCCGTTATGTGTTTCCCATCCAGGCTTTGCCTTTGGCCAAAGCAAAGATAACTAGCAGCAATTGCCTGTTGTGAAGTTTGCTTGATGCCAAGTCATTTGTATATTTACCGCTACTCATTGGATTATTCAAATAGTTGTGACAAGGATAGATGAGCGCATAAATTAACGACCAATATCCCAAAAGCCTTTATGTGCAATGAACTTGGATGAAACATTGAATTTTTCAACCAAATACAAATGAATCATCTGCACGTAAAAACCGTCTGGGCGATTGCGCTTTACTTTCATCAAGTACAAAGAGCTGTACCACAGTGTTATTAGCGGAAGCACAATCACCAAAATAAGCAATACAATTCCCAAGCCAGTAAATAATTGAAGCATTCCCGCTATAAGGAAACTAATTGCAGCGGAGGCCAGTGCGATGTACATCGCTTCACTGGCCGCCATACCGTTCAGAATGGGGGGCTCAACATTGACACGATCTGTCACCGGCGCATGGTTAACGCTTGGTGCAAGATGCTGGGGAGCTTGCTCTTGCATTTGAGTTAGGCCAATGTTTCAAATGCGTACTTCACCATCATGATGACGAAAGCAATAATGATTACAGACATAATCAAATACTCTTTCAGATCAGCTATTTCTAGCTTGCCTTGAGAATATTGTCTCCAGCGTGAAATAGAGCCAGTTACTACCATCAGAAATCCAAGCGCTGCCAGCACTAGCCCAAGAATAGTGAAGCCTGCTTTAAAGTAAGCACCGAAAATCGCAAAAAAATCGCCGTCCTGAACTGCAGCACCTCCCAAGCCACCCCCAGTGGGTAGAGGCATTGTTGGTAATGCAGCCATCGCTGGGCCGCTCAACATTAAAACTAGCGCACCAAAACAGGCAATATGCAAAAACTTTGCTACATCGATATTTTTAAAAAAAATCACAGTGAATTCCTCTTTTGACTAAATCTTTAAAATCAGATATGAAACAAAACTTAGAACGATTACCAGAGATACAGCGCTTTTAACTAATTGCGCTGGCTCCAGTTCATCGTTATTAAGTTGTTCAATCATTTTTCCGAGTACCCAAGCACCGAATATGAAAATGAAGCTAATTGCGAGGACAGATATAAGGTTGCGCATGCTCGATGGGGAAACACCGGCACCGGCTGCAAACGCTGAGGTCATCGCACCGTTCATCTCAGCTCCTTACTGGCGATAGTCACCACGCAGTGGCGGTGCAGGGCGCGGCTGGCGCGGCGCATCGGTATGCGTTGCCACACCTTGGCGCAGCAGCTCCAGGTCACGCTGCAGCCAGTCGTAGCGAAACTTGACCCGCTGACCAGTCGGTGCGGTGCGTTCGGCGTCGGCCACCATGGCTTGCACGCTTTGCAGCTCGGTGGCAATGCGGGCCAGCTTTTCGCGCTCCAGCTCGTCATCTGTCACATCGGCCCAAGCGGTTGCAGTCGTGGCCAGCATCAATGCAGCCAGGCAGGCAACCAAAGGACGGCAGCAGGGGTGATTTCGTAAATTCATGAAGCTCTCTTTCAAATAGGTTGGATCAGGCGTATTTCTTGAAGCTGGCCACAGTGGTAGACAAAGAAGCTGCCACTAAGACGGTGAAGACCATCACCATGTAAGCAGGGTTAAAGCCTCCAAACGGCCAGGTGAGGTACAAACCAAAACCGCCAGTCAGTGCCCATGACGTGTAGCGTTTGGCGTGGTGGTAGACGAATGAAGACTCACGGCCACCTGTCCAGCGGCGGATGTCACGACGCACCAAGCCGTCAATCACACCCAGCAGGCACGCCAGTGCAAATGCGGGCATTGCGAATGCGGCAATGGACAAGCGCAAGACCACGTCCTGCGCGACAAACATGCTCACAACCATCCATTCGCTGAGCACTAGCAGCAAGTTACGGCTGGCGGTGTGCAAACCTTGGAGCTGGGCACCGCCCTTGGCAGCAACCTGCTGAGCCTGGCTTGGGTTGTGTGGCTTGACCGTGCGCAATTGCTGATACCAGCGCAAAACGCCAAAGCGTTCATAGGGCCAGCGAACCCACTTGGCCAACTGCGTTGAGAAGGCCACGGTGTCACTGACCAGCAAGCTACGGGGAGCGGCCGCGATGTACTGCAAGTCCTGCTGCACGATGGACTGGGCGTGGCGAATGCCTTGGCCCTTCCAAAGCGTGTAGCCGCCACCGATTTCAATCAAGCACCCAATGAACCAGGCGCTGAGCGTCAAGCCCATCACCACACGATTTCGTGCTTTACCGGCGCGTTTGGATTTCTTGACACGACCAAGCTGATCGGCTGCGGCAGCAGTTTGTTGAGCTGCAGTCGCTTCTTCCAGCCAGCTTTCTGGCTGCGGCAAAACACTATCGACTGCATCAACGGGAGGCAGGGTGTCAGGAGCTTGTGGATCAGTGCTCATTGCTTACTCCTTGGATGGGGCAGGAGAAACAATGGGCTTGAGCGTGCGTGGCCCGTACTTCTGATTGAGCGTGAACCAGACCTTGCGCCGGATGTTGTCGCGGTGCCAGTCCCAAGCTGGTCCAACCAGGACATCCAAAATACCTTGGACTGGAAAGGGCCCTAAAGAGCGCTGCGCTTCGGGAAGGGGCAACTGCAAAAAGCGTGCGGCATCAGCACTCAGGGCGCTGCGCTCAACCAGTGCATAGCCCGTGCGAAGCAGGGTGTGGTCAATGGCATCGCCCACGTTGATGACGTGCTCACGTGGAAACGTGATCTGTGCCACCAAGTCAAGCGGCTCAAACATGGCTTTAGCCGGTTCAGCTTCTGTCGTGGTGTAGCGACCCAGCATGACCCGAGTGTTGCCGTCCACCAGCGTCGTGCCATGGGCGGCAGCAGCGGCGAATGCAAGGCAAGAGCAGGCAATGGTGCGGTACATGGAAATCCTGTCGATCAAAAAAGACCCAGGCCGCACGCAAGAGGAGAAGAAAAACAAATGCGACCTGGGCACAAGACGCAAAAGCGTCGCCGGGTCGCATGTTCAGTTTTTGGCAAGAATCCATCAATCGGAAACCGTCAGGTATACAAAGCACGATTTACGCTTGACGTGAGTAGCTAAATGTGTATGGCGGTTAGCAGGTGTAAAAGGATGCAAGCAGGGGCCGCTTGCTACTGGCTAAGGGCACCTACAGGCTACTGGCCCAACCCAAAGGGCGCGCCTACTCCTCATATTTCGTCGCAGGCGCAAAGGATTTACGGGGACGGGGAAATGGCTCAACGGGATACGGGCAAGGGCATAAAACAATGGGTTGTTTTATGCCCTTGAAGAAACGGTTTGAAAAGATAGTATTAAAAGTGCAGCGCCAATATCAGCTTCAAGTCAAAACCTATGCTTCTATTTATTATCTTCTCTTGTGCATTTGTCAATACTCGTGACAATAGAACGAGGAATTAGTTCCAGTTTTTTAGAATTTGAATTTTCTAATCGAGCATAGATAACACCATCAGCGTCATAAATCACATGCAAAGGTTTCGTTTGCAGTTGGTTTTCAGAAGCTATTAAATGACTATAGTCATTTTCAAGGTCGTCTTTCTTTAAGGTAAATACTGTACATGCTCTTGACCCAGAAGCTGTAGAGTTTAATACTGCCTTAGTTATAAAAGCACTAGATGTCGGAAAAATTCCGAAAAACACGATCACACCGATAAAACAAAGTGATATGTTAATTAATAAAGGTTTACTTGTTTGACTTGTAAAACCTACTGCGCAGACTGCTACAACTTGTATAAAATTAAAGATGAAAACAATTACCAATGTCATAGAAATTGCGTAAATGATTTTATTTTCCCCTCCAAACTTAGTAGTGCTAAAAATAAAAATTAATAACACGATAATCGCTTGCGGTAGAAAAATAAAAGCTGATGTAATCCAATCGGAAATTGAATTCTTGATAGGCTCTGTGGTAGATACCAAAAATACTTTTGCTGCACCAAATAGAGAAGCAAATAAAATCACGAATGCTATAACTTCGCTAGATTCATAAGTCCAGGATGACAGCATAACACCTATTGCAATAATTGCATTAACAACCAGCCATTGGTAAAATAATCTTATTCTACTCTTACGTTTCTTTTCAGCTACTGCTTTTTCTGCTTTTTCTGCGTTTTCTTTTTCTTTTTCATCTAGATCTGTATTTACTTCTGTCAAATTATTATCATTTTTATTAATGATAGGTTTATTTGTAAGGAGCAAAAAAACTAGTGGGCAAACTAACATACTCACTGACAATCCAAGAAAAAATGTCAATAATATAAAAAGTGCTGGTAAAATTGTAGTAATTGTACTCAAAGTCAATGGAAGTTGTTCTTCCCAAATGAATGAGAGGATGTACAACATTGAAATACCAAGCATACATGCAGTCAACGGAACAGCACGTTCATTAATCCAACGAAGATAATCAGAAATCTCTTTTAAATAAATTTTGTAAGATGGATTATCAAATAATTCTTTAACGTCTTCTGAGCTGTTCTTCATCTTTTGCAATTCAAATTTCTACGAAATAATTATCAATAGCTAAAATTATATTTTCAGCTGCTAGCATGTTCTTCAATGTATTGCAAGCCGAAACCGTCCACTCTGCAACGCACGGTTTCCGGCTGACAATTCGTAACAGCATACCTATGGTGTGCTGCTATGCATACCGGCCCTTTCTCGTTCATCCAGGCACTGTCTCTGAAGCAGCACCGTGCTAAAACTGAATTTCCGTACCTCGGACGTGACTTGATGGATCGCCAGCAGGCGATCTTCACCATCACCGAATCCCTCATTTGTTTGGGCCATGAAGGCCGCACCAGCGCCTTGCTGCGGTGGCTGGGGCGTTTTGATGGGCTGGAGATGCACCTGGAAGAGGATGAAGACCCCGTGCTGTGTGTTCGCCAACTGCTGCTGCAGCACGTAGGCAACCAGCCCACAGACACCAAGCACCGCACCTGGGAGTGGCTCATCTCTTCGATCTTGCGCCTGCACTTTGTGCAAACCCACAGCTGCTGGGGCACGGAGACGAAGTCGCGTATCAAGTGGGACCCTCTGGCGCAAACTTGGATGGAGTTTCTGGAAGAGGGCATGGAGGGCGAAACCCTCTCCACCTGGATGCCTGGAGCAGGCAATCCTGACTTGGCCCGACGCAGCGCGGCCGCTCTGCTTACGGGCTGCGTGTGATGCGTCTACTTGGTCCACTTCAAGCTGGGGCAAGCTTGTTTAAAAAGTGGCTACTGCCAGCCCAAAAACCAATCGCCGTCCAATCTGTTGAGGCTGCACCAGCCAAGCCCCTTGTGGCAGGTACTGAGCCAGGATGGCTGCGTGTATGCAATGCACCGGATCTGCTGCAATGCGTAAAGGCAGACAAAGCTCTCGCAGAAATCTGGCGCCAATCACGGCAATCAGAAGAGGTATGGAAGCGGGATTTGTTGCCTGCCATCCACCGCTATGCAGAGTTTGTGCAGCTGATGCCGGCCTCCGAAGCCCACCACCATGCCCACGCGGGTGGGCTTTTGTCGCACACCATCGAGATGCTGCTGGTCTCAATAACACGGCGCAATGCATATTTGCTGCCCGAGGGCAGCCCCATTGAAATCATTGATGCGCAGCGCGATCAATGGACATATGTGGTGTTCTTTGCCGCCTTGCTGCACGACATCGCCAAGCCCATGACGGACTTGCGCATTCAGTGGCGGTGCGATGGCATGGCCGACTCCGTGCGTTGGATGCCAGCGGGCGGCAGTCTTCACCAGATCATGGATCAGCGCAAAGAGGGCGAGTATTTGGTGGACTTCGCCCCCAAGAGCCAGCGTGACTACACGGCCCACACCAGATTGGCGCAAACACTGCTGCCAAGAATTGCACCAGCTTCGGCTTTGTCGTTCCTGTCCCGGTATCCGCAAGCGCTTGTCGTCCTGGAGAATTACCTGTGTGGCCAGGACAAAGAAAGTCTGGTGGCAAAGATCGTCAAGAGCGCTGACAGCCTCTCCACCAAGCGGGCATTGACCCATGGCAGCAAGGCCCGGTTTGCGTCGGCTAAAGCTGTGCCACTCATTGATTTGATGATGCAGGCCATCTCCAGCATGCTGCAAGCTGGTACGGTGTTGCCGCTCAATCGCAATGGTGCTGCAGGTTGGGTGTTTGAAGGGGCAGTGTGGTTTGTGGCCAAGCGCTTGGCCGACAGCGTGCGCGAGTGGGTCAAGGCCCATGAGCCAGAAGAGGCCATTCCTGGCCAAGCTAAGAATGACCGGCTGTTTGATACCTGGCAGGACTACGGCGTCATCGATCTAAACCCTGTGACAGGCCAAGCGATCTGGTATGTCGAAGTTCACGGCAGTGAAGGGGAGCAGGGCGGTTACGTGCATGAGTTTTCTATGCTGCGGTTCCCGCTGCCCAAACTGTTTCAAAGCGAAAGTCAGTACCCTGCTGCAATGCGTGGCCATCTGGTGCTCAAGGACAAACGCAAAGCTGGTGCAGACCACGAGGAGCAAGAGCTTGCTCCAATGCTTGCTGTACCAGGACAAGCTCAAACTGCTGCAAATTTGGATGTTGAGGATGGGGCAACGACCGGCATTCCATTGGCGGATGCGCCAACCGATCAGTTTCAAACAGCTAATACTGCTGCAGTTGCACAACCGACTAAAGCTGCTGCAAAGTCAGATCCGAAGTTGGCCAACGTCATGCGCAGTCCATCATTCAACAAGGCTCCTGCGCCAAAACCCGCCACGCAAGAACGGCCTAAACAGGCTGCGGCAAGTTCTCCAGCTCCAGTTGCGGCAACACCACCTAAAGCTGCGGCAAAGCCAGCCAATGACAAGCCAGCTGGGCCAGCTGTCAATGTGAGCCCTGCAGTCGTCAAGCCAGCGAACACGAATCAACATGATGCAGGCGAGGATGCTTACCTGCTGGATGAGGACTCACCATTTCTTGCCATGGCAGAAAGCGCCCGAGCGCCCAGCAAGCCGCATCAAGCTGCCAAACCACCCACAGCCGTCAAAGCGCACGCAGCGCCTGCAGTGCAACCACATCAATCTGGCGCAACTGCGCCGCCAGCTCCAGCGCAGCCCGTGCCATCGCCAGCGAAGCCACCGCAAGCAGCTAAACCTGCAGCAACTACGGCGAAGCCGCTACCGAGTGTGAGTAGGGAGTTTCGCAACTTCATGGACGAGGTGCCAGAGGTTTTGCCGCGCACTGCCGCGAGAGCTGCACCAGTTGCACCAGCTGCTGCGATAGCTCAGGAACCAGTCTTGCTCCTGCAGCAATTGCCCAAACTGCCGGGCCATGAGGATGACAAGCCTCCAGCTGAGCCCAGCGAGCTGGCAGTGGACTTCATGCGCTGGCTCCAGCAAGGGCTGGTCAGCCGCGAACTTAAATACAACGAGACCGGGGCCGCTGTTCACTTCGTGCCAGAGGGTATGGCCTTGGTCTCACCGCGGATCTTCAAGGACTACGCAGCAGAGGCCGGTGAAGACGCGGATCTGCGTGATCTGGGCACCAAGGTACAGCGGGAGCTGATCAAGTGCGGCTGGCACTTGCCTGGACCGAATCGCACCAACATCGTCAAGTACGCGATCCATGGACGTGGAAACGTGGAGGTCGGCAATCTCTCCTGCGTGGTCCTGGTCGAACCTGGACGCTGGGTGCAGCCCGTACCACCCAGCAATCCAGCCTTAGTTAAAAAGTAAGTGATTGAAACTGCTTGTGATTTCGGAATTTAAAACAGCTAATTGGAGTCATACATGACAGCAGACATGCGCAATGCGATTTATCACCAAATGGACTTTGGCCAGCTCGCGCTGCAAAAGCTGGGCCATACAGACCCAAATTTCAGGTTGTACCTGGCTGGAATCAAACCTGAGCCGCCTAAAGAATGGACGCACATGGAGGTTGTGGGTGCCGTTTTTAGAGAGCCTAAGACAGGCCCGAACAAAGGAACTTTGTCTTTAATGGTGCCCGGTACACGCAAGAGCGTGAAGCTTTCACGCAGTGAGCTGGATGCATACAGAGCCAGTCAGAAACCATGAAACAGTTCAGATTGCGCTATACACAAGCCTTGACTCAACAAGAACTGTGCCAAAGGTTGGTATGGGAACAGAGATCCTGGCGATTCAAACTGAATCATCGTATGAACGTGCTTGCCGCGTGGATTCAAGGATGGATCAGCACAAAGTCACTGGCGAGAGGTTTGCGTTATCCGCACGCCATCGTCGCTTTGCCGGTGGTCGGTGAATCGGGCTTGCTTTTGGTGTGTCCCGAGGCGTTAGAGATCATGTTTGGAGGTGATTGACAGTTGACAGTTCGAGGCATTGCACATAGAGTGCAAACCGTGCGTCAACGAGGGATGTCGCAACAATTGTGAAGAAGTAGTTCAAAAACAAGGCCTTAGCGGCCAATTTTTTGAGCTTTCGAAAAACAGACAATGTATATTATGTTAAATAGGTTGCGTGGTGCGTTTATGCGCAAATTCGCAGCCTATCTAGCTAGCCCAGCATTGATGCTTCGCATGGTTTAAATCGGCTTCACAAACGACAAGCCGGGCCATGTTCCAAGCCCCCCGACCCGCACACATTCCACACCTTCAAACCATGCTGGATAACATCGGGCGCAACGATGCCGATCTAGCCAAATTTCTTGATATTTCGGCCTCAACACTGCGCAAATATCGCCTGAAAGGCCAAGCGCCGCGCTCGGTTATGTTGGCCCTGTTTTGGGAGACTGTTTGGGGGCAATCAGCCGCAAATTGCCATGCCGTGAACAATGCACGGCTCAATTTCACGAAAAATGTGATGCTACAGCGGCAGATTCAGCAGATGCAAAAGCAGATTGACCGCCTGCAAACCGAGCTGGACAAGAGCGCTACCGGAGCAGCAAACAGTCCAGTTTTTGAGGTTCGCTAATCTTTGTAGTTGGCCTCAAAAGCACGTCTGGCTCTAGCGTGTTCATTGCCACACTCAACAAAATCACCGGTGTTGCAGATAGATGAAGGCTTGTAAAAACGACGCCAAGCCTCCTCTTTAGCAGTCCTGCGCTGCTGATTCTCAGCATCCTGCCTTTGCAGTAATTCAAACCGTGCCTTGGAGTTTTGAGCTTGAATCTGACGCTCAACATCCAAACGCCGCTCACGCTCAATAGACAAGCCTGCAGCTATTTCAGCAGCCTGAGATCGCTCTAGCGCTGCCTTTTGGGCAATTTGGGAGGCTTGCTCTAAAGCATGTTTGGCGGAATTCGCAGAATACTCACGATAAACAATCACGCACACAACAACGATAACCGCAATTACGGTCAAAGACTTAAGGGTGCGCTCAGGAAAGTGCTCGACTGGAGGTACCGAAGAAGCATCAGCCCCGCCCCAGCCCGAATAGACAGTGCCCGGAGGCTGACCATCAGATCCACCTGTACTTTTTGGCTTTGTATCTATTGTGTTGTATCTCTCACGCCAGTAATCACGATCCTGAATACCCATGGCCCCACCCTTTTTTGTTGCGGCAATCATAGGCAAAGCAGGCAGTTTTAAGCAAACCACGAAAACGACAGAGCTGCGATCGCAACTCTTGGGATCAGTTTTCCTGCGTGCAAAAGCAATTTTTGTGCAAATCGGGTTTGTGGCCAGCGTCGAATTTGACGCGGCCGTTAAATATTCCTGCAGGAATACCGTTTTCTCAGGGCGATGGTTGACCGCCCTCTTTTTGTTGAGTTCGCGCCATCCGACGGGTGCTCTGCTGGGTTGATTGAAGGACTTAGCACTTAGGCTCTGAGCACTTCACACACATTGAGTTCGAAGCGGTACCCGCTCCGACGTTTTCCATGGGGCTTGCCCCATACCCCAAAACCCTCAGAGTGCGCCTGTAGTAATAGGAGCAATGTCGCAAAACGACCGAGGCTGTGTGGAAACTCAAAAACTTCATCAGCATCTCAGCCAATGAATCGACAGAGTCCCTGTATTTCAGGG